>Ga0114962_10001620_pt1 | contig 19270 bp, 14 predicted proteins | sample C_130820_MF_Meta_FD_87017 | JGI IMG/M metagenome (GOLD analysis project Ga0114962, IMG submission 87017) | Freshwater microbial communities from Lake Croche, Canada to study carbon cycling - C_130820_MF_MetaG | ecosystem: Environmental > Aquatic > Freshwater > Lake | place: Lake Croche, Canada... | reverse complement strand
CGTCGCCCACCTTTACGAGAAGTACAAGGTACCGGCGCCCGAGCGGCGCGGCATGCGGACCCGTTTTCTGCGCTCCAACGAGATCGCCCGTCAGCAGATGGCGGCGGTGCTCGAATCGGATGTCGAGGTGGTGGCCTGCGGGATCGGCGCGCCGCCCGATTTCGTCGAAGCCTGCAAGCGTGCCGGCAAGCGCATCGTGGCCCTGTGCGGCTCGCCCAAGCATGCGCGCCGGGCGATCGATTCGGGTGCCGACCTGCTGGTGGCGCAGGGCCATGATTCAGCCGCCCATACCGGGCCGATCGGCACGTTTTCGCTGGTGCCGCAGGTGGTCGAGTTGGCCGGCGACGTCCCGGTGCTGGCCGCAGGCGGCGTCATGACCGGGCGCCATGTGGCTGCCAGCCTGGCGCTGGGCGCCCAGGGCGTCTGGACCGGCAGCCTCTGGCTGGCCTCCACCGAATATGCGATCCATCCGATCATTCTCGAGAAGCTGCTGCGGGCAGGCAGTGATGACACCGTCGTCACCCGCTCCGAGAGCGGCAAGACCTTCCGCCAGCTGCGTTCGGCCTGGAGCGACGAGTGGTCGGCACCCGATGCGCCGCGCCCACTTGGCATGCCGTTTCAGGACATGCTGGTCGGAGACCTGCTGGGCGCAATCGACGACCACGAAATCGAGCCGCTGATGCACTATGCAGTCGGGCAGGGCGTGGCCTGGCTGCGCTCGCGTCGTCCGGTGGCCGAGATCTTTGCGCAACTGGTCGAAGAGTCGCGCGCGGCGCTGGCCAGTCTGCCGCGCTGACGCCATCCCCTCATGTTCGTTGACGGAGCCTGTGCCATGAGTCGAGCCGAGAGTCCCGCACGTCCCGTTCGCCGCCGGGTCCTGGTCGCGCTGGCCGCCTCGGGTGCCGCGGCCATGGGGGCGTGGTCGGGTGTGCATGCGCAATCGGCTGCCGCCGGCGCCTGGCCCCAGAAGCCGGTGCGCATCGTCTCGCCCTATCCGGCCGGCGGCTCCAATGACAACGTCGCCCGCCTGCTCGCGGCACGCCTGAGCGACATCTGGAATCAGCGGGTGTTCGTCGAGAACAAGCCGGGTGCCAACAACCGGATCGCCACCGAGCAGATCGCGCGCAGCGCGCCCGACGGCTACAACCTGCTGTTTGCTGCCGCGCCGCATGGTGCCAATCCTGGCCTGTACGACAACAAGCTGCCATACGACACGCTCAAGGACTTCACGCCGATTGCGCGTGCGGTGATCGGGCCGGTCGGCTTCTGGGTGCCGGTCAATTCCCCGATCAAGAGCATGCGTGATCTGGCCGATGCGGCAAAGGCCAGGCCCGACATGCTGTTTGCCGGCTCGCCCGGCAACGGCAGCGGACCGCATCTGGTAATCGAGCTTTTCAATTACCGCACCGGCGGAAAGCTCCAGCATCTGCCGATGAAGGGCGATGCGCCGCTGGCCATCGAAGTGGTGGCCGGCCGGGTCGATGTGGCAGTCACCGGCATGACGGTCATGAAGCCCCACTACGACGCCGGCAAGCTGCGGCTGCTGGCGGTGTCGTCCGACAAGCGCTTTCCGCTGGCGCCGGACGCGCCGACCCTTGCCGAGGCCGGCTTTCCGACGGTCGATGGATCGGCCTGGTTCGGCATGGTCGGTCCGGCGGGCATGGCGCCCGAGGTGGTCGCGAAAATCAACCGCGACATCAACGCGATTCTTGCGCTGCCCGAGGTGCGCGGGCCGCTCGAGGCGGTCGGCATCATCGTGGCCACCGGCACGCCGGAGCAGTTTCGGGCCTTCATCGCGGCCGACGTCGAGAAGTGGACGCAGGTGGCCAAGGCCACCGGCATGAAGCCCGACTGAACGATGAATACCGACAGCCTCGATGCGCTTTTCAATCCGCGATCGATTGCGATCGTCGGTGCGTCTTCGTCGGCCCACCGCATCGGTGGTGTGCCGGTCGACCTGCTCAAGCGGCTGGGCTATGCCGGGCGCATCCTGCCGGTCAACCCCAAATCCGACGACATCCAGGGGCTGCCTGCCTGGCCCACGCTCACCGCGATCGGCGAGCCGATCGATCTGGCGATCTTTGCGGTCCCGCAGGCGGCGCTCGACGCCGCGATCGACGATGCCATCGCTGCCGGCGTCAAGACCGGCGTGGTGTTCACCGCCGGGTTCGCCGAGGTGGGTGCCGAGGGCGAGGCCGCACAGCGGGGCATCGCCGAGCGGGCCGCCGCAGCCGGACTGCGCCTGGTCGGCCCCAACTGTCTGGGCGTGATGAATCTGCGGCGCGGTGTCTATGCGACCTTCAGTCCGGCGCCGGGCATTGGCCTGGCCAAGCCAGGCTCGATCGGCATGGTCAGCCAGAGCGGTGCCTTTGCGGCCTATGCCTATTCGCTGGCGCGCGATCGCGGCGTCGGCTTGTCGGTCTGGGCCTCCACCGGCAACGAGGCCGATGTGCAGCTCGCCGATGTCATCGCCTGGATGGCCAAGGATCCGGAGACCCGGGTGATCATGGTCTACATGGAAGGCTGCCGCGATGGCGAGCGATTGCGCCGCGCGCTGGCGCTGGCGCATGCTGCCCGCAAGCCGGTGGTGGTGGTCAAGGTCGGGCGAACCGCGCTCGGCGCCCAGGCCGCCCGTTCGCACACCGCGGCACTCGCCGGCGACGATGCGGTCTATGACGCGCTCTTTCGTCAGTACGGCGTCTATCGGGCGCGGGATATCGAAGAGTTCTTCAACGTCGCCCAGGGCGCGGCGCTGGCCGGCCTGGCGCGCAATGACCGCCTTGCGCTCTTTACCGTTTCGGGCGGCGTCGGTGCCTTCATGGCCGATGAGGCCTCGTCGATCGGCCTGGATGTGGCCGAGCTGCCGTTGCCGGCACAGCAGGAAATCCTGGCGCTGGTGCCGTTTGCAGCACCCCGCAATCCGATCGACATCACCGGTCAGATCAGCAACGACCGCAGCCTTATCGACCGCGCCACGCGCATCGTGCTCGATGCCGGCGACTACGGTGCCTGGATCGGTTTCATGGCCGCAGCCGGTGCGGGCGACGGGTTCTGGCCGGTGCTCGAATCGCTGGTGATCGGTCTGCGCCGCGACTATCCCGACACCCTGCTGGTCATCAGCACGCTGCTGTCGGCAGCGCGCCGCGACCGTCTGGCCGAGATGGGGTGTCTCAGTTTTGCCGAGCCCTCGAGCGCGGTGCGAACCATCGGCGCGCTGGCGCGGATCGGTCGTGCCCTGGAGACGCCGGTGCCGCCACCGCTGTCGGACTGCGCCGCGCCGTCGCGCCTCCTCGCGGCGGGCGCGCTCGACGAAATCGCCTCGTTGGCCTTGCTGGCTGAGGCGGGTGTACCAACCGTGTCAGTCAGTCTGGCGAGAAGCGCCCCCGAGGCGGCCGCGCTCGCTGCGGCCTCGCCGGGTGCGGCGTTTGCGGTCAAGGTGGTCTCGCCCGACATCCTGCACAAGACCGAGGTCGGTGGCGTGCGGCTGGGTGTCAGCGGCACCCGGCAGGCCGTCGAAGCCTTTGAGGCGGTGATGGCCGGTGCGCGGGCGGCCAAGCCGCTTGCTCGCATCGACGGCGCCCTGCTCGCGCCCATGGTCTCGGGCGGCGTCGAGTGCATTCTTGGCGTGCGCAACGACGAGGTCTTCGGGCCGGTCGTGATGTTCGGGCTGGGCGGCACCTTCGTCGAAGTGCTGCGGGACGTCTCGATCCGCGTGGCGCCGCTTGAGCGCGCCGATGCCGATGCGATGATCCGCGAGGTCAAGGCCTTCGCACTGCTCAATGGCGCGCGGGGCCGTGCGCCCTGCGATCTCGTGGCGATCGCCGATGCGCTGATGGCCCTGTCGCAGCTGGCGATGGATTCGCGCGGCACGCTCGACAGCATCGACGTCAATCCCTTCATGGTGTTTGCGCCCGGCGCGGGGCCGCAGGGCGTCTCGGCGCTCGCCCTCGATGCCGTCGTGCTCGGCAAGGGGGCCTGAGGTCATGACATCCGAACCGATCGGCGCGTCGCAGCGTCCCGAGGCTGTGACCGATCCCCGCCAGACTCTGGCCGATGCGATTGCGCTCCAGGCCTGCCTCTATTTGCTGCCGCTCTACGAGATGGCGCGCATGCGCGCAGCGACCAGCCCGCGGCGCAATCAGCACGGCGAACTGGTCGATCCCGATCCGGCCACGCAGCGGCGCTGGGTCAATACCTTCATCCATGCGCGCAAGCTGCTGGGTGCCGGCGGCAGCCGGGTTGTCACTCCCAACAGCGACACGCTCTATACCAATGCCTGGCTCGATCTGTCGCGTGGGCCGGTGGTGGTTCGTGTCCCCGATACCGCCGATCGCTACTACGTGCTCGGCCTGCTCGATTTCTGGACCAATCCCTTTGCGCACATTGGCCGGCGCACCACCGGCACCGCAGCCGGGGAATTCCTGATCGCAGGCCCCGGCTTTGACGGCGTCGTGCCGCAGGGCATGCGGCTGGTGCGTGCGCCGACCGATCATGTCTGGATCATCGGCCGCATCATGGTCGAAGGCCCCGAGGATGTGGCGGCGGTCAATGCCCTGCAGGACGGCTTTCTGATGGCGCCGCTCGCGGTCTGGCTTAGCCCAGGCGGCAACACCCGTGATGCCGGCGGCGAGGGCATCGATGTGGGCTTCGATCCGAAGGCGCCGCGCACCGCGAGGCATTTCATCGAGGTCGTCGATCGCGCCTTGCGCGAGAACCCGCCACCGTCGGGCGAGCATGCGTTGCTCGCCGATTTTGCGCGGCTGGGCCTCGATGGCGGGCTGGTCAGTGACATCCCTCGATGGCCGGTCGAGGTCGCTGAGTTGGCCGTCGACAAGGCCCTGCTGACCATGGATGCGATGCTCTCACGCGACCAGGGGGCCGGGCAGCAGGCCGCTGCTCGCGGCGGCTGGAGCGAGCCGCTGCTTTTGGGCGAGAGCTTCGGCCTCGACTGGCTGCGGCGTGCGGTGGTCGCCAGAAAGTACATCGGCGCACTCACCAGCGCTGAAGCGATGTATCCGATGGCGCATGCCGACTCGCAGGGCCGCCCGCTGTCGGGCGAGCACCGTTATGCCATCCGGTTTGCCCCTGGCAGCGAGCCGCCGGTTGACAGTTTCTGGTCGCTCACGATGTATGACAGCCGTGACTTCATGCTGGTGCCTAATGCGATTGATCGTTACCGCATCGGTGATCGGTCGCGTGGCCTGCAACGCGAATCAGACGGCTCCCTGGTGCTCGACATCCAGCACGCCTCGCCGGGTGCTGCGCGTGAATCCAACTGGCTGCCGGCCCCGGCGGGTCGCTTCTACCTGGCTTTACGCGCCTATCAGCCGCGTGCCGACCTGCTCGAAGGTCGGTGGCGACCGCCGGAGATCGTGCGTCTGGACTGATCCCTGGCCGACAGCGCTTGGCCGCACTGGATTAGCCGCTATCATCGTCCGATCTCCTCTTCAGGGTCGGTGTGCCATGAACCTCAGCGAAATCCGCAAGATTGTCGACAGCAAATGGGACACCGATCTGGTGCCCCGGCTGGTCGATTATGTGAAGCTGCCGGCCAAGTCACCGGCCTTCGATGCCAGCTGGGCCGCGCATGGCCATCTGGCGGCCGCGATCCAGGCCGGACTGGCCTGGGCGCAGGCACAGCCCATCGCCGGCATGACGGTCGAGATCGTGGCACTCGAAGGCCGCACGCCCTGCCTCTTTTTCGATATCCCGGCCACGCACGGTCTGGGTGAAGACCGCACCGTCCTGTTCTATGGCCACCTCGACAAGCAGCCCGAGATGAGCGGCTGGCGCGACGATCTCGGCCCCTGGAAGCCGGTGATCGAAGACGGCAAGCTCTATGGTCGCGGTGCCGCCGACGACGGCTATGCGCTGTATGCCGCCCTCACGGTGGTGCAGGCCATGGACGCGCAGAAGGTGGCGCGCCCGCGCTGCGTGGGTCTGATCGAGACCTGCGAAGAAAGCGGCAGCCCCGATCTGCCGCAATACCTCGCCAAGCTCGCGCCGCGTCTGGGCGAGGTGCAGCTCGTGGTCGGCCTCGATTCAGGCTGCGGCAACTACGACCAGATGTGGGTCACCACCTCCCTGCGCGGGCTGGTGGGCGGGGTGCTGACGGTCGAGGTGCTGCAGGAGGGCGTGCACTCGGGCTCGGCCAGCGGCATCGTCCCCTCGTCGTTTCGCATCGCCCGCAAGCTGCTCAACCGCCTCGATGATGTCGATACCGGCAGGCTGTTGCCGGCCGGCCTGCATGCCGAGATTCCGGCTGAGCGCATCGCGCAGGCCCGCACCGCCGGCGACATCCTGGGCGATCAGATCTGGAAGCAGTTTCCGTGGGTCGGCTGCAATCATGGTGGCGACGCGCATACCCACGCGATGCCCACGACCACCGACCCGGTCGAGGCCATCCTCAACCGCACCTGGCGTCCTGCCCTGTCGGTGACCGGCGCCGAACATCTGCCCGGCATTGCCGCGGCAGGCAATGTGCTGCGACCCAAGACCTCGCTCAAACTGTCGCTGCGCCTGCCCCCGACCGTTGACGGCGACCGGGCTGCGGCCATCGTCAAGCAGGTGCTCGAGGCCGATCCGCCCTATGGCGCACGGGTGCACTTTTCGGGCAGCCATGGCGCCACCGGCTGGAATGCGCCGCCCACCGCCCCGTGGCTCGCGCGTGCGGCTGAGCAAGCCTCCCAGGCTGCCTGGGGCAAGCCGGTCGCCTGGATCGGCGAAGGCGGCACCATTCCGTTCATGAGCATGCTGGGCGAGAAATTCCCGTCAGCCCAGTTCCTGATCACCGGCGTGCTGGGGCCGCACTCCAATGCCCATGGCCCGAATGAGTTTCTGCATCTGGATGCCGCCAAGCGGCTGACCGCGGCGGTGGCCTCGATCGTGGCCGATGTGCGGTAGGAACGAACGGGCGAGCGGCGTCGACAAGACGTCAGCGCCCGGCTTTTTCCCATAACGTGAAGTAAAACCGGGCGCCCTTGCCCGGTTCTGAATCGGCCCAGATGCGCCCGCCATGGCGCCGCACGATGCGCTGCACCGTGGCCAGCCCGACCCCTGTGCCCTTGAATTCCGCCTCGGTATGCAGTCGCTGAAAGACCCCGAAGAGGCGATCGGCAAAGCGCATGTCAAAGCCGTCGCCATTGTCGCTCATGCAATAGATGGTCGCCGGGCCTGCGCCGCTGCAGGCGAATTCGATCTGTGCGTCCGGGCGTTTGGCGCTGAATTTCAGCGCGTTCGACATCAGGTTCTCGAGCACGATTCGCAATAGTGTGCGGTCGCCTTCAACCTGGATGCCGGGCTGCACCGTGATGTTGGCCTCCAGACCCGGATCGTTGGCCCGCAACTGTTCCGCGATCAGATCGGCCAGTCGTGACAGATCGACCGGCTCGGTGGCCAGGGGCTGTCCGCTCAGGCGCGCAAGCCCAAGCAGAGCGTCGACCATCTGCGTCATGCGACTGGCCGATGTCAGGATGCGCTGCAGGTGATCATGGCCGACCCGATCGAGGCGGTCGGCATAATCTTCATCGAGTATTCGGGCAAAGCCTTCGATCACCCTGATCGGTGCCCGAAGATCGTGCGACACCGAATAGGTGAACGATTCGAGCTCGCGAGCAGCGGTCTCGAGCTCAAGCGTGCGTTCCTGCATCGAGCTGCGCAGCTGCTCGATCGCCCGGCTGCCCTGCTGCAGACGCTCCTGTTCGGCCGATCGGTCGTGGATCAGCAGCGCGGCGCAGGTGCGCAGGGAACTGGTGCCGGGCAGCGGTTCGAGCCGTACCTCGACCGACCGGCATTCGCCATATTTGCGCGCGACCTCAGCCTGCAGGCGCGTATCGCGACGGGTCAGCAGCGCTTGCTCGATGCTGCCGCAGGCCCCGCCCGAATCGGGTCCGAAGAGCGTTGCGCAAGGCAATTCGCGCAATTCGCGCTCGGTCCTGTCGAAGAGCTGACAGGCTGCTGCGTTGGCCCAGATGATCCGCCATCCGCTCGTCGGATGGCTGTCGGCTTCGATCCAGACGACCGGCTCGCTGGCGGCAAGCAGCGCGGCGGTCGCCAGCCGCCGGGCGCGGTCGGCGGCGGTATCGATTCCGGCGTCGCGCGAAACACCGGCGTATCCGAGAAAGCGCCCCTGCGAGTCATGCCTGGGCACACCACTATCGATCGAGACGCGTGTGCGCCCGGACGGATCGTTCCAGACCCAGGCAAAGTCGGAGAACGCCTCCTGCCGTGCCAGCCGGTCGCGATGCGCCTGCCAGTCGCCGGTCTCAAGCGGCAGCGCGCCGTCGTCCCAGAGAAAGCCGCCGACTCGAAGTTTCAGCGCGGACGGGCTCGGGCCGTCATCGACGCGGGTGATCAGGCCGCTCTCATCCTGCTCCCAGTAAACGTCCCGCGACAGTCTGCGAAAGGTGTGGAGTTCCGGACTGACTGCCGGTGCAGCCTGAGGGTCGAGCTCGGTCGGTCGCGCGGCGAGTCCGAGCAGGGTCAGAACGCGGGTGACAAGGGAGGTCATGATCAGTCCGGTTCGCCCGGGTCCGTGCCCGGTCTGGGGGGCTGCCATCCAGCTAACTTCCTAAGTCGGTCTGCTGCCGTTCGTCGGGAGCCGGTCGCAATCCAAGCTGAACACCAAATTCCGACACCCGAAAAGCGGCAAGAGTACGCTAAGCTGGGATAAGTCACCAAGCGTCTCCCATGTCCGCAAACGCCCCGCTACCCAGTCAGCAGTCGCTGCCTCACATCATGCTGATCGACGACAACCCGATGTGGTTGATGTCGATGAGTCAGGGTTTGCGTGATCGCGGCTTTATTGTGACCGAGCATCCCGGCATCAGTACAAGCCTGTCCGAACTCAATGACAATCCGCCCGATGGCGTGATCGTCAGTGAAATGGTGGCCGGCCAGAGCGGCTTCGAGATCTGCCGAAAGTTGCGAGCCCATCCCTCGGGGGCCTTCGTTTCCCTGCTCTGGCTGAGTGATCAGAGCGACGACGATGCCACGCGTCAGGCGCGAGATGCCGGTGCTGCCGACTACTGCCTGCGATCTTTCAGTCCGACCGCTTTGGCCCATCGCTTGCAGCAACTGCTGAAATTGTCGCGCCTGGAGCGGTCGCTCGGGCAAGGGTCAGCGGCCGAGTCGGTTCGCACCAAGCCTGCCAAGGCCGGTTTCGAGTGGGTCCCCTTGCGTCACCAGATCACAGGCAAAGCGGATCTTTTCAGTCTTCTCGAGTGGCCAGGTCAGCCTGAGGCCCTGCGTCAGCGCGACCTCCTTAACCTGATTGGCCGGCCAGATCGTCGGCGTCTGTGGCGTGCGCTGGCCCGACTGATGTCGGGCGGCCCGACCGTCAGGCAGGAAGTCGAAGTCATTACCGGGCCGGGCAACCTGCGCCGGATGCGAATCGACGTCCAGGAAATCCATGCCGGCGCAGGCGGGCCGATCAAGGTGTGCGGCATGGTCCACGATGTGACGCCTGCCGGCGGCAGCGACCCGCACATTTATCAGATCACCCACTTCGATTCTCTGACTGGCCTGCCCAATCGGGCCTGGCTGCTCAATCACCTGAAAAGCAAGCCCTCATCGGGTGCCGGTTTGCGCGGCTTTGCCAGCATCGAAATCGATCGCTTCCAACTGGTGCTCGAGGCGCTTGGCGCCACGGCCACCGATCGCCTGTTCATCGAGGTGACTCATCGCCTGCGCCGACTGGCCAACGAGGCCCGGGTACTCAAGGACGATTTCGCCGCTGGCACCTGCATCGAGGCGATCACCTACCACGGGGCGAACGCGCTCGGGCTGCTGATGGATCGACTGAAAGACAGCGATGCCGCACTTCGTTTTGCGCGTGCCGTGGTCGACTCCTTCGATGAACCTTTTCTGGTGGGTGGCCGCGAATGCTTTCTTCGCGCCTCGGTCGGTGTCCATGTCAGTAGCGAGAAGCTGCTCGACCCGACCGCCTGGATCACCCATGCCGACCATGCACGACGTGTGGCCACCTCCGATGGCGGAGACACCGCGATTCTGTTTGACGCCTCGATGGCCGAAGGCGAGGCCGATCGGCTCGACATGGACAGCGGCCTGCGCAAGGCGCTGGAGCGGGGCGAAATGTCGATGCACTTCCAGCCGCAATACTCGGCCTGGGACCGGCAGCTGGTGGGTTATGAGGCGCTGATGCGCTGGGAGCGCAACGGCAAGATGCAGCCTGCGGGCAAGTTCATTGCGCTGGCCGAAGAGTCCAATCTCATCATTCCGCTTGGTGAATGGGCGATCGACGAGACCTGCAAGGCGCTCGCGGCGCTCAAGCGCCTCGGTCGACATGATTGCTCGATTGCGGTCAATCTGTCTTCCAAGCAACTGCACACCGGCACGCTGCCTGCGGTCATTGCCAACGCCTTGAAACGTCATGGTGTCGATTCGGCCAGCCTGGATGTCGAGCTCACCGAATCGTCGATGATGAAAGATGCAGAGCGGGCAGTCGAAGCCCTCAGGGCGATCCGCGCGCTCGGGGTCGGTTTGGCAGTCGATGATTTCGGCACCGGCCATTCGTCGCTGGCCTATCTCACCCGCCTGCCGCTGACCACGCTCAAGATTGATCGGTCCTTCGTTCAGGATGTGCACAGCTCCGAGCGCAGTCGCGCGGTGGCCAGCGCCATCGTCGCGCTTGCCGCCAATCTTCAGCTCTCGGTTGTCGCCGAGGGCGTCGAGACCGAAGAACAACGCCAGACACTCATGGCACTCGGTTGCGATCTGCATCAGGGCTGGCTCTATGCCAAGGCGCTGCCCCTCGATCAGGCCCTGCTTCTGGCTGCCGAAGATATGGCACGTCGCAGTCTTCCCGCGCTGACAGCATGAAAACCGCAGAGCCGGTTCGAAAGCCGCCGATGCAGCCCCAGCCTGCGGCAGGCAAACCCCTGTCGGCGGTCCATGCCGCGCGTGCGGCGATTCGTCTGCTGACCGAGCGCGGTGTCGATCTGACCCCGGCCAACTACCGCCAGGCCTGGATCCTTGTCGGCGGCCCGCCGATCGATGGCGACCTTGAGCAGATTGCGTCCAGCGCGGTCGGGCTCCTGGGCCGCTATGCCCCGACTGACACCATCTCGTCGCTGGTCAATCTCGTCGACACCCAGCGCTGGTCCGAGGCGCAGGCGATTCTGACCCGCCTCGAGAAAAGCGGTCCGCATCATCCGCCACCGACCGCGTCGGTGCAGTCGGCACCCGGTGCTGGCGCACCGTCGGCCTTGTCCCAGAGCGTCGCATCCGAAAAGCATCGTGCCGGCGCTTCGGGCGACCCGCCGGTCGACACCCGCCGCTCGAACAGCCAGTTGCGCAAGGTCAATGCCGAACTGGTCGAGATCGTGGGCGCGCTGTGCAGCAGTTTCGAGGCGATCTCCGAGCCCGACAGCTGGATTGCCTCGCAGGTGAGGGCAGTACGCGAGGCTGTCAGCGATGGCTCCGATCGCCGCTCGCTTGCGGCAGCTCGCGCGATGATCGAGCAGGCGCTTGACGCTCAGCACGATATCTCTCTTACCCGGCGCGACTCGCTGTCGGCACTGCGCGATCTGCTGCCCAATCTCGTCGAGCAGATGTCTCAGTTGGGCGAGCGTTCCGGCGATTTCGGCGCGACCTTGTCAGGCCACATGGAAGCGATTTCGCAGGCCGATTCGCTCGAAGGCATCGCCGAGCGCGTTCGCAGCCTCGTGGCCGACGCGCATTCGATGCAGGAGTCGGTGGGCGATGCCCAGCGCGGCCTGCAAAGCAGCTCCGAGCGAGCGCAGTCGCTCGAATCGCAGGTTGTTCGACTCGAGCAGGAACTGGCCCAGGCCAGTGAAAGACTGCTGATCGATCACCTGACCCGTTCGGCCAATCGCGCCGGCCTCGAACAGGCCTACCTGCGCGAAATCGTGCCGGTTCGAGACGAGTCGCGCCTGCTGGCGGTGGGTCTTCTCGACATCGATGATTTCAAGCGGGTCAACGATCTGCTCGGACATCATGCCGGCGACGGGGCTTTGCAGCACCTTGCCCGCCTGCTGCAGTCCAAGGTTCGCCCGTGCGATACCGTGGCCCGGTATGGTGGTGAAGAATTCGTGCTTCTGCTTCCCGGCCTCGATGTCGAGGAGGCTCGCGAGCTCCTCATGAAGGTCCAGAGGGAGCTGACCCGCGATGTCTACCTTTACGACGCAAAGAAGGTTTTCATCACCTTTTCTGCGGGTGCCACGATGGTCAGGCCCGACGACTCGCTCGAGTCATCCTTGCTGCGCGCCGATGAGGCGATGTATCAGGCCAAGAACGCCGGCAAGAACTGCGTCGCCATCGTCTGAGCCTCGGTGCCGACTGGGCGAGCCTTAGTCGATGAGTCCGTTTCGCAGGCAATAGGCGGTCAGATCGGCATTCGACTGCAGCGACAGTTTTTCAAGCACCCTTGCCCGATAGACCGAGACGGTCTTGGGTGAGAGGTTCAGTTCGACGGCAATATCTGACAGGCGCTGGCCGGTCGAGAGTCTGAGCAGGGTCTGAAACTCACGATCGGACAATCGCTCATGGGGCTTTTCGCTGTCGTCGATCGACAGTCGTTCTGCGAGCGCTTCGGCAATGGCAGGCGTGATGTATTTTCGACCGGCATGGATGGTCCGCACCGCCGCCAGAATCTGGGTCGGGTCGGCCGATTTGTTGAGGTAGCCCATGGCACCCGCCTTGAGCGCGCGAATCGCGTATTGATCTTCCGGATACATCGTGAGCACCAGCACCCGGATGCGGGTCGGATGGTCACCCAGCGAATGCAGTACATCGAGTCCGCTGCGTCCCGGCAGATTGATGTCGAGCAGCAGGACATCGAACTCGGTGTCGTGAAGCAGCTGGCGCAGTTCGCCATAGTCGCCGGCCTCACCAACAATCCTGATGTCGCCGGCCTCGGTCAGCGAATCGCGCAAGCCCCGCCTGATCAGGGCATGGTCATCGACGAGCACAACACGAATCATGCGTCGGGCTCCGCGTCGAGCCGTGCTGCGGCCTGGGGGGTCAGTGGAATCATGAGCATGATGGCGCCTCTGCGTTTGCCTGCGGCGATCTCGAGCCAACCATTGGCCTGGCGGGCGCGTTCGGTCAGGCCTCTGAGACCGAATGATCCTGGTTTGTCGAGATCTTCGGTGCGGATGCCGACACCATCGTCCGAGATTTCGAGTGACAGCATCTCGTCCTGCACCACCAGATCGAGTCTGGCATGGGTCGCCTGCGAGTGCTTGCCGATATTGGTGAGTGACTCCTGGGCGACGCGGTAAACCGTGATCGCCACCTGCTCTGAAACATCGATGCTTTCGCGATTGCAATCGAGATGGGTATCGATCCCGGTCCGGCTTTCAAACTGGGAGACGAGAAACTCGAGCGCAGCAACGATCCCGGCCTCCAGAGCCGGCGGGCGCAGATTGCGCATGATTCGATGGACTGCCTCGACCGCCTGGTTAAGCGTCTCAAGCCCCTGATGCGCGCGGCCGCGGATGGCCTCATCGCCGTGGCGCTCGATCCAGCTCAGATCAAAGCGAAGTGCGGTCAGCATGCCGCCCACGTCATCGTGCACTTCACGCGCAATCTCGGCGCGCTCGGCTTCGACTGCCTGGTGAAGATGGTCGGTGAGTGCGCGCAGCCGCTGCTCGGAGGCAGCAAGCGCCGCCTGGGCTGCGGTGCGCTCGCGCCGCGCCGCGCCGGCCGACATGGCGCTGCGCAGGGCCGGCCCGAGACGGGCCAGTCGACCCTTGATCAGATAGTCATCGGCACCCGCCTGAATCGCCGCAACCGCAGCGTCTTCACCGATGTTGCCCGACACGATGATGAACGGCAGGTTTGCGCCTTCCGAACGGATGATGCGCAAGGCTTCGGTGCTCGAGAAACGGGGAAGATGGTGGTCGGAGATCACCGCGTCCCAGTGGCCGTCGGCGAGCGCCGCCTGCAATCCGCCGGCATCTTCAACACGGATCGCATCGGGCTCGAATTGCTGCCTGCGCAATGAGCGCAGGAGCAGCTCGTAGTCCAGTTCGGAGTCCTCGACGACCAGCAGACGAATGGGTTCGCCGCAGGTTTCCGAACCGGCGGTTCGCGCGGCGGAGCTTGTCGCGGAATTGGTGGGATGCACCGGTGCTTTTCAGGGGTTGCCCAGACGCAATGGTGTCTGAGAATGACACATCCGATGCCATCGGGCGAGCAAGCGAATCGATTGATGTTAGCACGCACGCCATGCTGACCTAAACATGATGAAGCAGGTGCAATGGGACTCGATCAAGCAGCCACAGGACTGACCACGGTACCGACAAGGTTGGTGGTTGATCTGCAGGACGAGCTGATGACAGCCGGTACTGAGCTTGACCGTCTGCAGCGTCTTCTGACTGATGCGGTGACGCAGCTGTCAGCGCATTTCTCTCATGCGGTCAGCAGTCAGGCCGACATGCCGCCAAGCCAGGAGCGCGATGTGCTCCTCGTGCAGATGAGGCGCGCCATGACCGCGCTGCAATTCGAGGATATGGCATCGCAACTGATCGTCCACTCGCGCCGTCGTCTTTCGTCGGTGACCGAATGCCTGGGAAATCTGGCAGTGAGCGGCGACGAAGAAGGGTGCGAAGTCCAGTGGGTTGTCCGTCCGTGTCCCGTGGCCCAGCGAGTGGTTGACGCGGGTTCGGTCGAACTTTTTTAGGGGTACACAAGTGAAAATGACTTCGATTCTTGCCGTGGACGATTCGGCGTCGATGCGTCAGATGGTGTCTTTCACGCTGCGCAGCTCGGGCTACGACGTGATCGAGGCCATCGACGGACAGGATGCGCTCGACAAGATCGGCGACCGGCATGTCGATCTGGTGCTGACCGATCAGAACATGCCTCGCATGGACGGCCTGACCCTGATTCGCGAGTTGCGCTGCGTGGACCGCTTCAAGCGCACGCCGATCCTGATGCTCACGACCGAGTCGAGCGACGAGATGAAGCAGGCAGGACGTGCCGCGGGTGCGACAGGCTGGATGGTCAAGACTTTCGATCCGCAGCGCCTCCTCGAGATCATCAGCAAAGCGCTGCCCAACTAGCCTCGCAGGAATCGACGATGAGCGATACCCATACCAGTGAATCCTCAGGCGATGTGTTCGACCTGTCGCAGTTCCATGGCGTCTTTTATGAAGAGGCTGGCGAGAACCTCACCAGCATGGAGGCCTTGCTGCTCGAGACCGACGAATCGAATGCCGATGACGAGTCGCTGAATGCGATCTTTCGTTGCGCGCACTCGATCAAGGGTGGCGCGGCGACCTTCGGATTCCAGGATGTCGCCGATCTCACGCATGTCATGGAGACGCTGCTCGATCGGCTGCGCCGACGCGAACTGGCCATCACCAGCGGCATGATCGACACCCTGCTCGAATCGGGCGATGTGCTCAAACACCTGCTGGCAAGCCGTCAGAGCGGCACCGACGCGGGCATCGACTGCACCGAACTGGTGGCGCGCATCGGCGCATTTGCCCATGGCACGGTCGCTGCGGCGCCGGCTGCCGTCGCGCCAGTTGCCGCAGCGACAGCAGCGCCGGTTGCCGCGTCGATGACCGAGGCACCGGCGGCGGCAAGCGCAAGCCCGGCAGCGGCGCCACTTGCGCCTGGTGAGCGGGTGCTCGAGATTGCCATCGGACCGCTCGATCAACCCCGCCTCGCCGACAATGTGGTCGAGCTGTTCGGCGAAATACCCGGCCTGGGAACGATCGAGCCAAGCGATGACGGCAAGCCCGATGCCGCTCAGACCCGACATTTCCGGGTGGTCAGCACCGTCACCGACAGCGATCTGCTCGATCTGTTTTCGTTTCATGTCTCGCGCGAGCAGGTCAGCATCCGCGAAGTGGGTGCAGCGGCGACCGCTGTCGCCACCCCAGTCGCGACGCCGGCTGCTACCCCGGAGGCCGACCAGACCTTCGGACTCTTTGAAGACCTGCCGGAGCCGGTCGCCGCCGGTGTCCAGGCCCCGGCAGCGGTCGTCGTGGCCGCGCCCAAGGCAGAGGCGCCGCGTGCTGCCGATCGTGCTGCCCCGGCCAGTGCCAATCTCGAATCCTCGACGATTCGCGTGCCGACCGAGAAGGTCGATCAGCTGATCAATCTGGTCGGCGAAATGGTGATTACTCAGGCAATGCTGGCCCAGACCGGACGCGGACTCGACGCGGTCGTCCATCAGGCGATGGCCACGGCGCTGACCGACCTCGAGCGCAACACCCGGCTGCTCCAGGAGGCCGTCATGGCCATCCGGATGATTCCGATGACGGCGGTCTTCAATCGCTTTCCGCGGATGCTTCGCGATCTGTCGGGTCGTCTGGGCAAGAAGCTCGAATTGCACACCATCGGTGAAGACACCGAACTCGACAAAGGCCTGATCGAAAAGATCACCGACCCGCTGACCCATCTGGTGCGCAATTCGGCCGATCACGGCATCGAGATGCCGGCCGACCGGATCGCCGCCGGCAAGCCCGAGCACGGCACGGTGACACTGGCTGCCGCGCACCAGGGCGGCTCGATCGTGATTGAAGTTCGCGATGACGGTCGGGGTCTGAATCGCGCCAAGCTGCTTGCCAAGGCCCGCGAGCGCGGCCTGAGCGTCAGCGACTCGATGTCCGATACCGAGGTCTATGGCCTGATCTTTGCACCGGGCTTTTCAACCGCAGCCGAGGTCACCGATGTCTCGGGTCGCGGTGTCGGTATGGACGTGGTCAAACGCAACATCACCTCACTCGGCGGCTCGGTCGAGATCGATTCGGTCGAAGGCCAGGGCATGCGGGTCTCGGTCCGACTGCCGCTGACGCTCGCGATCATGGACGGCATGTCGGTCGGCGTGGCCGATGAGACCTATATCGTGCCGCTGGCATCGGTGGTCGAGTCGATCCACATGACCGCGAGCGATGTGAAATCGGTCGGTGGTACCGGTCGTGTGGTGGAGGTTCGCAACGAATACCTGCCGCTGATACGACTCGATGAACTGTTCGACGTGCCGCGCTCGGTGGAGCACAACGGCGGGATCATGATCGTGGTAGAGGCCGAAGGCGGGCGGATTGCCCTGCTGGTCGACGATCTCATCGGACAGCATCAGGTGGTGGTGAAGAACCTCGAAGCCAACTATCGCAAGGTGCCTGGTGTATCCGGGGCAACGATTCTGGGTGACGGACGGGTGGCATTGATCCTCGACGTGTCGTGGCTGATTCGCCGCGTGCGTCATTAATCGAAGATGGAAAGGCAGGACACACCATGAATGCACGCGCTAATGCAGTGGTCAATGCAGTGGTCGAGCGGCCTCGCGAATACCTCACCTTCCGGCTCGGCGAGGAGGAGTACGGCATCGACATTCTGAAAGTTCAGGAGATCCGCGGCTATGAGCAGCCGACCCGGATCGCCAATGCGCCTTCTTTCATCAAGGGGGTGGTCAATCTGCGCGGTGTCATCGTGCCGATTGTCGATATGCGACTGAAGTTCGGACTCGGCTCGGCCGAATACAACGACTTCACGGTGGTGATCATCCTGAATCTCGGCGCTCGCGTGGTCGGGATGGTGGTCGATTCGGTCTCCGACGTGATGGAGCTGTCGCCCGAGCAGATTCGCGACACACCCGAGATCGATTCGGTGGTCGATTCGAGCTACATCACCGGTCTGGGGACGCTGAATGATCGGATGCTGATTCTGATCGCCATCGAGAAGCTCATGGGCACCGCCGAAATGGCATTGGCCTGAGCGTCCGCACCTGCGCTGCAATTAAGAAAATTATTTTTCTCTCGAGGTAAACATGAAGCTGCGATTCAAGCTGCTGATCCTGCCGGCGCTCGCGGGTAGCCTGATGCTGGCGCTGTGTGTGCTGGTCACGGTGCTCTCGCATCGGTCCGACACCGAGATTGCGAGCTTGCGCAAGGAGGCTGCGGCCGCACGGGCCGCCGTCAGCGCCACCTCCGTCGACAGCCGCGAGGGCAAGCCGTCGATGACGGCCGAGGCCGCTTCGCCGGGCATGGCGCTGCCGCTGGTATGGGGCTCGACCCTGATCTCACTCGGATTGCTGTTCGCGCTCACGCTGGGCTTCAACCGTCGCCTGATCGTGCCGCTTGAAGCAGCCCGCAAGGCGGCCGAAGCGATCGCTGCAGGCGACTTGCGGGTCGATCTGCCGCCGCCGTCGGCCGATGAGGTCGGTCAGCTGATTTCCGCGCTGTCGCGAATGGCTGAGCAGCTCGAGCGCACTGTCGGTTCGATCAAGGTGTCGGCTGAGCAGATCTCGGTGGCCTCGACCGAGATCGCGGTCGGCAACGGTGATCTCTCGCAGCGCACCGAACAACAGGCAGCCAGCCTGCAGCAGACCTCGAGCAGCGTCGAGCAAATGGCCGGTACGGTCGACACCAATGCGGCGAATGCGCGCCAGGCCAATCAGCTCGCGCTTGGTGCCTCCGAAGTGGCGCGCCGCGGCGGTGATGTGGTGCAGCAGGTGGTCACGACCATGGGTGAGATCAGCGACAGTTCACGCAAGATCGCCGACATCATCGGCGTGATCGATGGCATCGCCTTTCAGACCAATATCCTGGCACTCAATGCGGCGGTCGAAGCGGCGCGAGCCGGCGAGCAGGGACGCGGCTTTTCGGTGGTGGCCGCCGAGGTCCGAAGCCTCGCTCAGCGCAGTGCCGAAGCGGCGCGTCAGATCAAGGACCTGATTACCGACAGTGTGCAGCGGGTCGAGTCGGGTGGTCGCCTGGTGCAGGAAGCCGGGTCGACCATGGAAGAGATCGTGACCTCGGTGCGCCGGGTCACCGACATCATTGGCGAGATCTCGTCGGCGACTGTCGAGCAAAGTGCCGGTATCGCTCATGTCAACACCGAAGTCGGCCAGCTCGACCGCATGACCCAGCAAAACGCAGCGCTGGTCGAAGAAAGTGCCGCTGCAGCGGAAAGTCTCAAGCAACAGGCTCGCAGTCTGATCCAGACCATCGACAGTTTCCGTCTGTCAGGACGCGGGACGCCAGCGCCGGACGCTGAAAGCTTCCAGAAAAGCCCTGCCCCGGCGCCCAGGCCGGCGATGGCCCCGCCGATGATTCCCAGCCCCGCTGCTGCGCCGCGCCTGCAACCCGCTGCGCCGCTATCGGCTCGCCCTGCCGCCGCGCCCCAGGACAATGTCGCGCCCGCCGCATCACGCGCAGCGCCGCCTGTGCAGTCGCCGCCGCCGGCTCAGTCGTCGCCAAAGCCTGCTCCCAAGCGCGCTGACGACGATTGGGAAGAGTTCTGAGCGAGCGCCTGATCCGATGAATGTCGTCCT
>Ga0114962_10001619_pt1 | contig 19270 bp, 36 predicted proteins | sample C_130820_MF_Meta_FD_87017 | JGI IMG/M metagenome (GOLD analysis project Ga0114962, IMG submission 87017) | Freshwater microbial communities from Lake Croche, Canada to study carbon cycling - C_130820_MF_MetaG | ecosystem: Environmental > Aquatic > Freshwater > Lake | place: Lake Croche, Canada... | reverse complement strand
GTTACTGGAGTATGTAGCACTCTTGTTTGGTCGATACCAAATGATTCAAAGTATGATTGAGGTGTACCAAACTCTGAATCATAAAACAATAGTACAGAGTCTGCATACTTATCCATGTAAGACTTAGCCATCAATAATGAGAATGCTGTCTTAAAGTGTTTAGATGGACCTGCCCACATCGTTAGACCCGGAGTCAAGCCTCCGTCAAGTTTACCACTCAGTGCAATATTGATTGCTGGAATGGATGTAGGTATCATATCCTTCTTTGTAAAGAACTTAGACTTGGATAATATCTCCGAGTCCTTGATCGTTGAGTTACTTCTAATCTTATCTAATAGTCCCATGATTTTCCTTTATTTTGTTCTTCTTGCGATTTCACGTATGATCTTACTTTTTTCTTTCTTTACTTGAGTCTTCTCAATTAATGCATTGAGTTGTGTTACATTAAGAGTCCTAAGTCGTGGCTTGCCACTCTTATATGTCATTGGATTGTTGCGTCTTTTAGATGGATGGATTCTTGCTCCAGGTTGGGCCATTATATTCTCCTATTTTTTGAATGTGGTACATCAAATACAAAAGTAACTCTAACTTCATTACCAAGAACTTCTGTACCATGCATAAGTTTGTTATTAAACCATAAAAGAGTTCCAGGTTCTACATCATATGATTCTCCGCCTACAGTATATCTATACTTACCTTTAATGGCTAAATGATACCTATCTCGTGTTTGATAGTATTTTCCTTCATCGATATGCTGACCAACTTCTCCGCCTGGTGCAAGAGATAAGAATCCACATCTATCAAACTTTTTAAAGTTTCTTTTTAAGAAACCAATCATCTCTGTGTGATGCTTGTATGCTGGAGTTTTTACAGTAAGTTCTGAATCTTCAGCATGATCTTCGGCTTTAGCTACAGCTCCCATTACAAGTTGAAGTACACCGACTGGTAAATCAGCATAACCTCTAGATATTAATGATCCAGTATTCTCTACACTTCTTTGACCATCCCAATCTCCTGGATATTGATGAAGTTGTTTTAATATCTTAGAGACATTAATTCCAGTCTTGATGATCTTTATATTATTCATCTATAACAAACACAGCTATACCAGCTTCAGCAAACATTGCTATTGATTTTTTCCATGAATCATTCCAATGTGGTCTAGCTTCTATACATTGTTTTGATACTACGACCTTTTTGATTCCTACTTGAATGATACCTTTTGCACACTCAGAGCATGCAGGTAAACCATGAATGAATATAGTTGCACCATCTAATGATACTCCTGAATACGTAGCATTATAGATGGCATTCATCTCAGCATGGACTATAAGAGATAGTTTTATATCTCTATCATTTAATCTCTTGCTTAAATCAGATATGCCACGAGGGAATCCATTATATCCTTGTGATAAGATTTGGCCCTTAGATCCAACTACCACTGCTCCAACTTGGGTGTTAGGATCTTTTGACCATGTTGCAACTTCTTTAGCGAGTTTAAGGTATCGCTTGTACCATTTATTAATCGCTGCCATCGATGAACTTAAAATGCCTTTCATAAACATGAAGAGATGCTACGTTCCAATAGATATCACCTATCTTAAGATCTAATAAGTGTTTATATCCGCTTCTTAAGTATTCCCATACTTCAAGTAATACATGCTTTTGCCATGCATAATCATTCTTATAACCAAACACTGCATCGTTTGATCTCATGTTAACCATAGCATGCAGTTTGCAGTCTCTAATTAAATATTGGACTGTGTTAGTGCACATGAAGTCAGACATACCATCAGTATTATAATCATCGTGCATAGTTGGTCTTGTATAGATCATAGTAGCTCTACGAGAACCTGGATTACGAGCTAGCTCATCTACAACTTTTATAAACTGTGAACCATTCTCTTTAGAATATATACACCAACCATAGTTTGAATTGATACGACCAGATGTAGATGCGACCATCTTCCAAATCTCTGGTGGTCCGCCTGGGATGTCATTAACGTTTAACGACATAGACTTATACCAAGCTAATTCTCTTTTAACATAGTCTTCATTGACTGTACCAAAGATTGCTGGTTGATTAGCGAAGAATGCAGCATTTATGATCTCAACTGTCTTGACACCAGTCTTGTCATAAACGAATTCTTCCATCTTTAATTTTTCTTTAAAGATGTTTCTGATATTACTTACACCATATACTGTACTCATTTTGTCACCTTCTTATTGAAGATATCACGGTCTTTAGTTTGGCCAGGAACTTGATGTCTAAGGTATGCGACCACAAAGGATGCATAGTTAATCATGTCAATAGCAGAGTCTTCGACAGATTCATAATTTGGTTGACCACCAGCTTCTTGTGCTTCAAGCACTGAAACCATTCTTAGGTATTTTGCTTTGATGATATCAAGGATTGTCCATACACCATGCTCATAGTAGTCGGCTTGTTGTACCCGACTTGCAGCATTGTTATAGTCATTGCCTTTCTTTTCTTGGATATCGGCAGCTTCTAATAAGATATTTGCCGAAGGTCTTGAATATTGCTTTGTCATAATATAACTCCCATGTTATAATAGTATAATACCACGTATCGTATATAAAGTAAAATTATTTTTACGGATTGTATGTATTTAATTCCTGTAGTTGTTTAGCTTTTAACTTAGTAATTAATGTAAAGTTTTCAGGATCAGATGGTATAATATATTGGTTACCCACTACACTATATGATCTATGATTCTTTACTAATAGCATCCTACCTTCAAACTCTTTATCGTGGTATGAAGGAGGTGTCCTGACTACTAATATTAACCAATCAGCTGCTTTTATTGCGTCTAAAGTATCACCGCGTTTACCTAGTGTTAGACCAAAATAGTTCTTAGTAACATAACGAGATACAGTCTTAACTTGTGTTTTCTTAGAATCACCTGACTGTGGATCTATGATAAGCATATCCCATGAACCCATTCTTTTAGGATTTTTTAAAGTTAAGAACCCAATAGATTCAAAGTATTGTATGACAAGCATCTCACCATGCTCGCCCTGACGAAGCTTATCATTGTCACACCATATTGGAAATTCCATGTTAGTCATAAATCTTTTCAAATATACCTACATTATCTTTATGAGTAGGTGCAGTCCATCCTTCAGGTTTAATTAGATCAGGCAAACCAAGAGGGTTTGGTCTTGATTCTTTGATACCGATTTCCTTAGTAATATTTGCTCTATAGACTCGGTCCCATGCCATGTATGCTTCAACACCAAATAGATCTAATGTGCCGATAGCAAACACGGTTAGGTCGATCAATGCATCGACTGCATCATCACCATTTCTTGCTGCCTTAAGTTCATCAAGTTCTTCTTGTAAACATTTGATACGAAACTCAAGGAACTCTGCTAACTTATTAGCATCCATCTTAGATACGGCTTTGTGTACACCAAACTTATGATGCATCTCGTTCATATCTTTATTCCAATCTCTACTCATACTAACTCCTTCATTAAATAATCTGTTATAATTTTTGTCCATTTATCTTTGTCTTCATCATGATACTCTATTCTAAACTTATAATTTATAGGTTTCTCAAATATCTTATCAGTGTCAGGATACCTAGATACAAATATAGTATCCATCCATATGACAACATCTGCATTAAATATCTCACGTGTCTCTTCAAATGGACATATAAAATCTACGATGGCAAAATCATCATCTACTTGATTTGCATAAGATGTTAATCTTTTAGCTTGATTAATCCTACCTTCTCTAGTAAAATCAAAGTCATTATGTAAGTTTCTTATAGTATCTGCATTAATCCTAGTTACAGTTTTACCATAACTTTGTAAGATTTTTGCTAATGAATCTGCCATCATTGTTTTACCAGATTCAGATAGTCCCATCACCAATACTTTTACCATAGATCTTTAAATTCATCATCAAGATACTTACATTGATCTTGGGTTTCTTTAGTTAACTTAACTGTGAGGTTTCTTTTGTTTATAGAAGGTCGTACATCATGCATACCTCTTAAATTATATATCTCATCATTCTCATGATGCTTGTTAATAATACCTTTTAATTTATGCTCAAACTTTTCCCATCCACAATGATCATATATCTTATCGAGTGCATTTTGTGTATCATTGACTAACTCATCATACGTGATGAATATAAACATATTGTTTTCATTATTCTCACGAGCCCATCTAACTCCATTAAGAGATCGCATGATAGGTTCAGATCCTGGATTCAATAACCCATCTTCTAAGTTACCTAACCATTTATTTTCTTTTCTTAAGTTAACGAATGATTGTACTATCTCATGTATTGGTCTTATTAATACTATAACCTTAGTATCTTTAGACACGAATCTATTTAATAGATCTACGTTTGCTGGGATCGTCCATGATCTGCATTTATCAATCACTATTGGTTTAGTTGTATCTTTATAATATATCTGTGGTATTTGTGATATTAGATCATATGGTGTTGTAAACCTATATGTAGCATCTAGTTGTTCTTTACATGCTAATTGACATGATTGAGATAAATCCCACATGAGTTGACATACAGCAGAGTTTCCTTCTGCATGGATATCAGGATTTTGATCTAATAACGCTGATAGTAGTGTTGATCCTGATCTTGGTAAACCACTTAATGCTACAAATTGTTTCATATATTATCCAAAAAATAATTCAAGCGATGCTTTCTCTTCAGCATGCCAACCTAGAGGTTCAATAACTATTTGTAAGGCATCTAGGAATACCTTTTCAAACTGTAGATCATAATTTATGTATTCATCCAATCCAAATTCTTTTGGTAACACATTATTGAATGCGATGACGTTCTCGTTTATAGGGTTTGGTGTCTTAAGATACACGAACTTAATCTTATTGCCATTAGTGATAGGTTCATATTTACGTGTGAGACCTTTCATCTTTAGGTAATGATTAAACAATAATGCACCTCTAACTTGAATCGGTGTGCCCTTCTTATAGATCGGAGTACCGCTGTATTCTTTTAAGGAAGAAACCGATCTAGGAAATGCGACATCAGCAACAGAGAGTGTCTCGAACTTTTTCTTGAATTCACGGACGAATGTCTGAAGCGATGCTTGATCCTGATGCAAGATGACCTCCAATGCATCCTTGAGTTTCGTGCGGACAACTGCAGGTGTCGACGATTTGACCATTTCAAGGCCCATAACTTTAATCTTAGGTTTCGCATATTGCACTCCTTCGGAATTATGTACGTTTAGCACATATCGTTTCTTGGCAACCCATATCGCTTTGTCTGCCAACACTTCGCGTTTCATCTGCATCTTCTGTGCATATGCATTCATGTATTCTGCAAGTTCTTGGTATCCACCATCGATGAATGGTTGCATGACCTGTTCACATGTCTTATCCATGAACTTAATCTTTTCTTCAGTGCTTTTACCTGCACATACCTTCTCAACGAGGTCTTCAAGCGTCAAATAGATTGAGTCGGTATCGATAGCGATGACATAGTCTTTGTCTTCAGTCTTCAGGGTCTTGTTCATGAAGTCATTAAGCTTGTTAGCCATCCATCGAATAGACAACTGACCAGATAAGGTGATACCTTCTGCGATACGTAGATCATAGTATCTAAAGTACTTATTACCAATAGCACCGTAAGCTGAGTTCAGTGCAATCTTCATGGCCATCTGTAAGTTCTTGAGGCGAGAGATGTCTTTGACCAGCTGTGGATCTTTGTTATGTTCGTATTCTTGTTCGGCCTTTAACATCTGCTTCTTAAACTTAGAACGATTGTTATACATCTCTTCCATCAATGCAGGTAGGAAGCCACGCTTTTCTTTAGTAAAACACCAACCATTACCAGATGTTGATAGGCCTACGGGTACATTCATAGGAGTTTTAGTTAATAGTTTATCCACGTTTGTATCGATACGAGTATCAGTCAATGTTTCAGGTGACATGTTATACTGCATGATAAGGTGTGGATATAGAGAGTTAAGATCGAACGATGCAACCCACTTATGAGGACCGGTTATTGGATCCTTGACGTATGCGCCTTCGAATACCTCTGACTTACCGTTCTCTTCTTTAAGAGGGATGGTGATCTTACGTTCATACAGATAATTAAATATGATGCAGTCCCACATCCTAACAGGAGAGAATACATCTTCATAGTTTACTTTAGAGCTATAAGCTAGAGTGTAGACAAGTTCGATAAGCTTCATCTTATCTTCTAACATGTCAACGAGTTCGGTATCATGGATGTTATAGTCTACGAACGTCTTCCAATGGTTTGTGTAGAAGTCTTTGAAGTTATCCTCAGGATTCTCAAGCTTCTTCTTATTGAGTTCGACACTTGCGATATAGTTTAATGCATAAGACTCTTGATTAGTATAGGTAAACTTCTTGTAAAGGTCCATGTAATCTAAGACTGAGATGCCAACGAATGAATATGATTGGATAGTTGTACCACCACCGACATAGGCTTTCTTATCGTTAACGATACCCCACGGCGACATACGTTTGACATACTCGTCACCTAATACAAGACGGATTCGATTGACAAGATATGGTATATCAAAGCCGTTGATGTTCCAACCTGTGACGACATCAGGATAGTTATTAGACCAAAACACGACGAAGGTTTTAAGTAGGTTAGACTCATCAGTGCACTGCATGTACTTGACATCTTTACGATCAGTCATATATGGCCGAGAGCCAAACGTTACGATCTGCTTGTGATGGTTATCCTTGATAGTGATGAGCAACACTTCTTCGTTTGCTTCTTGGATATTTGGGAATCCATTCTCAGTGGCAGTCTCGATGTCGATTGAGAATAGCTTGATAAGATCCTTATCCCAATTTATAGTCTTAGGATATGTCTCTGTGATGTATTGATATTGGAATTGCGTCTGACCATAGAAAGTAAAGCCTTCTACGTCTTTATAACGTTCGACATACTCCATACCTTCTTTGATTGATTCAAACTTGGTTGGAGATACGGGTTTACCTTCTAATGTATGCCAATCAGAATTATCTTTAGCTGGTACAAATAATGTAGGACGATACGTCACCTTACTCTTGAATGCTTGACCATTATTGACATAACGGAGCAACAGAGAATTGCCGTACTTGACTACGTTCGTATAGAATCTACTCATAATATAATTATACCACCAAAGCTATTTAAAGTACATTTATTCCTTAGCGGGATAGAAGTTTGTAGCTGGGAATGTAGAAGTGTCTCCATCAATCCACTGGATCTTGATATTACCTTTAGTTGTTGGATCATTTGTCCAGCAGCCTTTAAGGTAATGTTTATCGATCCTTTGTGCTGCAGCTCGTTTACCTCCATATTGTTTAGGACACTCAACGTTTGATAAAACGATACGCACGTTCTCGTTGTATTGATAGACCAAATATTCATCAGGAGCCTCAGCTGCATATACAACTAAGGGTAATAGTAAAAGCGTCAGATATTTCATGATCGCTCCTTGTTAAGGTAGGTCTTATATTTATGTTACCAGTGCCTCAATATACTAGCTATAATGAATATACATGTAACTAAGTTTATAGCTGCAAGCACAGTCCTAAATATTGCTACGTCATCGGCTTCTGCAGAGTTGTCGGATGCTTTCTCACCTAACGCTTTTGCCCATAATCTCCAAAGAGTAACACGCTTTGACTTATCAAGAAACTCATGTTCTAATATCATTTATATACCACGCTTTATTTGTTTTAATTTAGTCTTCATAGATCTCCAAAAAGATCCTGTATTATAGACTCTGATTTTATAATTTGCACCAACTATGAGTGTCTTGCCTGATAACCACCAACGTATTGAAGATACTTTGCTACTAAGTTTTCTTATCATACTAGCTCCTGTCATAAATGTATACGTCTAACTTAGTGGCATTACCAATACCACCCACGATGTTACCTGCCCAATCATAACCTCGTGTACCAAATTTACCAGTCCAGAAGTTACCGATGATTTTTTTTACTATTGGTTTACGACCACGAAGTACTACACGTTGCTTACGAGTCGCTACACGATTCATGACACGAACCGCATCTTTGATTGATGACAACTTCTCCATATCAACTACTGAAGAAGCATCTAAAGTGATTACATAGCTGCTTGATTTTCTCATTGTTTATTTTCCTCGATTTGATTAAGGATATCACGTAATTCTACTGCAATATCGGCGTATGCTGCTGAATCTACTTTAAGTTTGATAAGTGTCTGAAGTATCTCAGTTTGTTTTTTTGTGAGTACGATCATTATCATTATCTCACCACCTGTGCACAACCAGCTGGGATTCTACGATTGATCCTACGGATTTTTTCCATAGTTTCAGTTAGAACCTTTTCAAGGTTTGTAGGATCTGGAACTACTGCGATAGCTTTTTCTACATCCATTGCAAAGATTACAAGTTCGGTCCTACGATTGAATTTTGCTGCATGTTCTGCTGGTACTAAGTACTTTTCGCCGAACTGACTTACTATCACCTTTTCCATAATCATCTCCTTATTAATATAAGATAATTATACCAATAAAGCAAATTAATGTACACATTTATTTTAGCTATATAGATCAATAACTTGCATAATTATAAGTCTTTGATTACATTGGACTTTAGTTTGGGCATGCCCGGGAGCGCCCAGGACATAGGTTACTATATCATAGCATAGACATTATTAAGTCTATTTTGTTTCTTCCAGATCGTCAGGGGTTTATCATTACGGCCATAATAGTCATACTGACCTACCATCTTAAAGCTCTTTGACACCTCATCTACTATATCAATACCATCGTCCTTCCAAATGACATGATTATTCTTATCCACGTCTGATGGGACATACCTATTTGATTCATTGACAAGCACAAAGGTACCACCCTCTGCAAGTAATTCCTTTATGAATTTAATGTCTTCGATAGGGTGTTCTGAGTGTTGTAGTACGAGTGATGCTATGATAAGATCAAACTTAGGTTTGTCTTCTGTTGGTGTGTTCTTTTCATATAAACCTGGCATGAAGTCTTTACTGTTGACATACTCCACTGCAGCATTAAGCATCGGCTCTGAGATGTCTACACCTATGACCTTACAACCTATATCTTCGATGAGAACCTTAGCCACGCGACCGACACCACATCCAAAGTCTAGGACGTTTGTGGTCGGATCTATGTATTTGTTTTCTTTTAGGAAGTCGACAAGGAACTTAGTCTCATCATTAAACTTATTTGGTTTACTCGGGTCTGGTGTCAAGCAAATGTCTTTTGCGTGTTCTACAGAGTTAGGATAGAACGTTTCTTTAATATAGGCCATGATATAAAGCTTTCAGTTATGCGCAGTCTGAGAGGGATTCCATCCAGCGCTTGTTATCAAATTTTGGTTCAATTTTTTCAGGTGTAACTTGTTTTGCTTCGAATACTGTTGTGATCTTTTCATCGACGACGATCACTTCGTCTTTTTGTTTAAATTCCATTGTTTTACCTTTTGGGTTCGTTAATTAGGCTTTTGGCCTTGTTTATTTATATGCTTATATATCTTGAGCTGCCATGCAAAACGTTTTGGTTCACGATCAGGGTTAGCCAATCGTTCTCCAAATAATTCATAGAGTTGACTCCACATCTCTTCTAATCTACGTTCTTCCACCAATATGCCTGTCCTCTACGCTTATAAAAATTATCATAAACTCTTTTGTTCTTATCAGACACACGCATCTTAACATAACGCCTAAAGAGCTTACTGATTGGCCACTTAGAATTGCATTTATAGACTATCACGAACTTCTCTCCTGCACTGTGTAGTTATATTATATAGACCTTGTTTTCCAAAGTCAATTTGTTTCTGATGAGATGCTGCAGTACACTCTTCAAATGTCTGATACGTCTCTCTACCAATCTCTACAGGTACATGAGATTGTAATATACTTATGATGAGTATGTATTCAATCAATGTATCACAGGTAGATGTAGCTCAGCAGATAATTGCCAATCTTCTACCTTGGCTCCTTGAGGAACATCGATGCCTTCGATGATAGCTTTCTTTACGAACTCCATTAGAAGCTTATTATATACTTCGTCAGGTATCTCATTGATGTCTAGTTTGATTATCATACGATCCCCAAGTTATGTAGTAATAAGAATAGTAAGACAAAGAACCCTACCACCCACCAGTTGGTATATTCAGCTGGTTTTTTATGTGATTCAAACTGAGGTTGATATTCGCCCCATCCAATATCTCTAGTACTGTTTGGAAAATGATACTGTCTTGGATCACGATTATAATCATGATATCCACCCCAATTATCTGTACGTCTGTCTTTTTCTGGCATTACATTCTCCTATTGTTTACGTATCTGTAAGATCTGACTCACTGGTATCCAATACTTACTGTCGATCAATGGCGTATATTCATACTCTTCATTTACCCAGAATCCATTAGTAACATGAAATATTCCAGGGATCTCTGTCTCTTTGATAAAGTTTAGTTCAGCGTCTTGAAACCTATAAACACAGATAAGCACTAGCCTCTCCTCATCTTACTAATATCGATGGCATCTTCAGCTGTGAATATAGGTACAGCATTTGATTTATGTAGTTGACCTATGCCGATCATAGCATCACCAGTATATTGCATCACGGCTTTTTTAGCAGTCCCACCTGCTGCAGTATCCAAACTAGGGATGTGGCTAGTGCTACGACTAGGATCCACGATAACACGAGGATGATCGATTGCAGTAATAATGGATGATTTTTGAAACACCTTTTTAGTAGGTTTGACATCGTACTTCTCCAACAGTTTTTGCCATGAAGCCCTTTGCGCGCGTTGTTTGGCGTTTGGCTTTTTAGGCTTGCGTTTAGGTATGTGCGTATGAATAATCATTAAGCCGATTCTTTTTCATTCTTAATTTCACGATATTCTTCAAGTTTGTCATAAACTCGAGTGGCAGAACTTGAATAGATAACCCAATTGCCATACTCTTGGCGATCTGAATCATTGATATATTCAAAGCCACCATAATACTTAACACTACGATCATCGACTTTATTGATGATGATATAGTCATAACCATCAGTGTAAGCGTAGCCAAAAGATCTACGATCCATACCAAAAGCTTCAGGTTCTACTTTAGTATAATCAGAGCCATTGAGCATTATCTCAAAGTCTTGATCAAATTTATTTAATAAGTTATACATATTTGCTCCGTTATCAATTTATATAACCATTATACCAAATTAGCTATTTAATGTACACAGTTAAATAGCTATATTAATCAATAACTTAAGAAAAGAATGATTCTAGGCCCCCTGAGGCAGCCTTGGGAGAGTTCCAATCAGCTCCAGTCCAATGGGGGTATGAGGCCCTGGATAGATGGACAGACTTTGGCTTCTCCATCTTTTCAAAGTCTAGCTCTCCCTTAGAGTTCAATAGACCTGATGTCCATTCAAATACCTCATGATGGTCTTTGATATACTTATTGAATAACTTTCTGCGGCCTTCACGTTCATCCCATGTACCATAGAACGGTAAGCCTTTATAGTAACCCGTCTTTGGTAATACACGAGACTCATTCTCAATAGGTAATAGTTCCCAGATAGTAACATGAGCTCCATATACTTGACTAATGCGGACACATTCTTCTACATACTTCTTAGCTAGATCTAGTGTGTGTTCTTCTGGAAACCTCATGAGATGATGACGTACATCTATATTACCAAAGTATGTCTCTATCTCAGTGTACTCACCTTTAGGTATGAAAGACTCAAAGCCCATCTTAATAGCACCGTGTAGTGTCTTAAATGGTGTAGACACATTCATCCATCCTGGGCGATACATACAGATTGCGTGTGAATCTCCTATAGCAATCTTAGGATACTTCTTAGCTAGGTTTGGATCAAGCGTCTTAGTTTGTTTCTGTATTAATTCAAGGTTACCCCAATTAATCTGTAACCAATCGCGATTTAACTTCTTACCTTCCTTACGCGCCTTGTCTACACGTGGATATAACATACTATGATAGTCAGGCATGTCTATAGCGAGTGACCATACTTCACCATTAAAGTTTGATAGAGCTATGATGTATTCGATATTTGCATAGTTCTCTAATCCACCGAATAGGTTGAGTGATCCACCCCAGTCGTTACCATGATAGAGCGCGACTATATCATACTCGTTGTAGTCGTATAGCTGTTTACCAGTCATGTGTACAGTCACATCGTATCCAGCGTTCCTTAATTGGTCTGCATAGATGATGCCTTGTGAAGCCTTATGTGAGTGGATCTTATTAGAAACCGGCGAGAGTGGCTGTGTGAGTAATACTTTCATCTTTTTTCCATTTACGATATGAATCTGTTTTATCAATAATAGTATAATCGTTTAATACTGGATCTGTCCCTACATTCCACATGAGGATGTTTTTTCCTGTGTTCTTAGGTATATATTTCCAAACTTTAGCGTCATAAGATCTTACTGTTGGAAACGGTGGTAAGTTCTCAAGTTTTTCTGGTGTTGCAAACTCTAATGGTTCTGATATAAACTCTGCACGACCTAACTCGCCTTCCTGCAAGTTGCGAGCTACTGCTACTGAATGGAACTTAGCATTTGGCCATGCGATCTGTAATGCTCGCGATAGCACACCAGTACTTATAGCCACATATACTTCATCTGGTTCAGGGATACGAGATGCCGCATACACGATACCAGCTGTAGCAAGTTCATGCTTCAAACCAAGTGGGATGAACGCATAACCATTTTCCTCTGCATACTTCTTAGCATATAAGTTTAAGTTAGGCATCGCTGCGATACGTTCAAAGTGTACTTCTGCTCCACGTTCGATACAACACGCCTGATGATGTGATATCTGTTTAGATGATGGCATAAACAATACGATCTTCTTACCATGTATCTTTGCTACATCACATAGAGATACCCCAGCAAGTCCGACTCTTGGTTGTACATAAACTAATGTATCGTTTGGGATCTTAGCTGCAAGCAAATCTCCAGCTCTTGTCTTTGTACCAACGATAAGATCATCTCGAACTACTCGTACGCCTTCATGTTCAATAACAACTGGATCTGGGTTGTACGGTGTCCATCCTTCACATAGAGATAGGTAATACTCTTTGGCTTGTGGCCATGTCATCATACCTACTTCTTTGTTTACACCTTCTACGAATGTTCTCATGCAACTCTCAAGCTAAATGTTTCTGGAAATATCCAATTATATGGTATACGTTTAGTCGGTGATTTAACACCATGACTAATAGCGATATGTTTATAGAAGAAGCAAGTCTTGTCTTCGATGTTCAACATCTTTTGTTCTCTCATTGGATTACGTACATCATCTCTTAACTGATGCATCTGTGCAAGCCACAATTCACCATTTTTGTTCTTAGGTATGAACTGTCCATCTGGATCTATCTCATACTGTACTTTACCGTTTAAGTTAACACCAAATATCTGTGCCATCCCATCAAAGTGTCCTGTACCACCAAACAATACTGACTCAGGATCTACGATGTCTGGATATGCCATAGCCATGTATCGTGCAGTGTTCTTGCATGGATATAGAGGACTCCTAAAGTTTTGTTTCTCTTTGAAGTACTTCTCTAATAGCTTTGCATACTCCATCATCGTGAACGGTCGTTCTAATCTATGTCTATGTTTATCAAGAAACTCCCACATGTCTTCAGCAGCTTGTTTAGGACCATCGATCAACCAATCCTTAACTAACGTATTCTTAGGATAATATATCTGGAATAAGTCACTACGGGCATGTCTATTCTCTTTAAAGTGTTCTCTTAGGTTTTCAGGACCTTGATACATCAATCGCGTTAGTGTACCCCAATGTTCGTTACTAAATGAGAAAGTTAGTGTATACCATAGTCTAAGTTTAGGATCTGTAACGTTCTTCATGATATCACAGAACGGATGCTCATGCCAATGAAGTCTGTGTGAGAATATCTGATAGTCCTCAGTCAGCAATTGATCGCGTCTAAGATCAAACTCTTGACAGAACTCAAAGAACTTATCTAATCTTTTTTCAAGTGGCCAATCTTTCATCCACGATTCTGTAGGCTTACCATCTTTTAATAATACTGGAGATGTGCCTTTATAGGTGATGTTCTTATATTCTATATTTTCTATGAATCGAGCTAGAGTGTTTTGCATAGTTCCTTATATTGTTCTACTGTCATGTTGTTTGCTTTAATGATTGCATCATCTGACGGATGAGCTGTCATGTTATTAAATGTATCTATGAGACCAAGTTTGAGCATAGCTTCTTGCCTACCAAACGGATGGTCTTTGATCTTACATGATGACCATACACTATCAAAGTCGAGGTGATTATAGTCTGCCCCAGGTCTAACATAGTTTTCTACCCAACGGATGAAGTCACAACACACGTCTTCTGCATTGTATGGATAAGCTTTTGTATCCTCATAGATCTTCATCATCACTTGATCTAGGAATTCTTCTTGCTTCATCTTAGATGTAGGTTTGGCAAGGTATGATATACACTCTACTGCATTTGTACCGTAGTAGAACGGTGATGTCTTATCTATGTATTGCGGATACCAATCTGCTATGTCTGCTACGACTGCTGCATATTGAAAGTGATACTGTCTAAGATCATTCTTAACGTTCCAATCTAGCATAAATGAACCGATCTCTCTTAATGATCTCTGACCACCTGATTCTAAATATTCTGCAAGATCTCGCGCTAATCGAGGAGCATACTCTGATAGATAATAGTCTCCACCTCGTTTATATCTTGATCCTGTTGGAGGTTTAGGGAATGCAGGGAACTGGTAACCAACAGAAGTATAGAATGAGTATGGATAGTTATTCACCATCTCAACCATATCTTCAATCGTTTTACAGTTATGTAGTGAGAATAATAATGTATTATGATACCCACTAGGTTTTGTACTATAATTAATTGCAGAACCACATACACGATGGAGGATAAAGATATACAGCCATTCGGGTAGTTTAAAGTCATCATGCTTACCTGTCCAGTTATGAGCTATAGTATCGCGTTGATGAGTGATCTTACCAGCTTCCATCTTCTTCCAATACGGATGATTTTCTGTCCAACCATAAAAGCAGTCGTTTACGATCTGCGAGAATCCTGCATACTTGCGTTCGACTACATCATACAGTTCAACATGATGTAATAGATCATCATTCATGTCTGACTCTGCGTGTGATATCATGCCATAAGGAGGTTTAAGAGATACGTTACACTTTTCTTGCTGGTCTTTTGCAAGATTAAAGTATCTTATATACTCATCATAATATTGTGTTAGTTCGAGAGCCATACTAATGCTGCGACCTTTAATTTTTCCATCATAGCTTTCTCATATTTAGGATCATTTAAGTTCCTGTTTCTTGGTGAAGGGTGATCTATACTTACATGGCTTATATCATACTTCTTACATACCTTTGATACAAACCCACCTAATGCAATGATCAATGATTTACCTTCTACAGCTTTACGTAATGCATCCGCATCTACATCATTTATATCATAACTATTGATCTTATTAGGTATGACATTATGGAATGACCATTCATTGATCTCTGCATAGTCTAACCATTTTTGCAGACGTGCAAATGTCCCATTCTTAAACGGTTGTGTTTTAGAGGAGGGACATTGGCCTAATACGATGATGTCATCAGACGGTTTATGGTCTGTGATAAAGTCTGTCACTGATTTCATAATATAATTATATCCCGTATGGGATTAAAAGTACAATTATTGTGCTTTAAATGCGGCGTCGTTTGCACCAGCAATAACGATACCAGAACCAAAGATCCTGTTATATTCGTCTGCTAAGTCTTGTTTGGGGTAACTTGTTGACGCGATCGCTGAGTGATTTAATGAGATAGATCCATCAGCATAAGGCATGAATGGGGCAAAGCCTACTGACATTGCTCCTTCTTTAGCTTGTCTATAGATTAATAAGACTGCATCTTTAATTACCATAGCTCCTTCGCCTGATGAGATACGTGTACACATGATCTCTTCGCTGCTTGTTAATTTGATTAATACTACTTTAGTATCTTCCATCTTGCTCATCCTTTAAAATGATAAATTCAATAAAATTTGCTGCTTCTTCTAAATCGCCAAAGTGTTTTACAAAGAACTTATCCACGTCCATCATATGGTTACCTACAACCATTACAGACATGTGTTTAAGTACTGAAACCTTTAGTTGATAGTTACCTCTCCGTAAGAACGGATAGGATACTAAATCTTTTGTCAATTCGCTTTTCATCATATATTTATAGAAGGGGGAGCTAGGGCTCCCCCATCCGTTTAACTATCTTAAGTATTATCTCTTTCAGCTAATAACTCTCTAACACGTTCGATATTAGCAGCTGGTGGTAAACCATCTGTAATCTCAATTGTACGAGGCTTCTTAGAGTCGGGAATAACATTACAAAGGGCAATGCGTAAGATACCATTTTGAAACTCAGCTGATCCAACTACTTCTACTGTGTCAGCAAGCTTGATAGTCTTAACAAATGATCTTGTACCGATACCCTTATGTAGATACTGTACTGCTTCCTCAGGATTTTTTTGTCCTTTGATCTCAAGTAATGAATCTTTAAGGGTGATAGTTACCTCTTGCTTATTAAAGCCAGCGATTGCCAATTCTACGATGTAGTTGTATTCGTCTACTTTAATAATATTATGAGGTGGGAATGTTGAAGTTGGTGCTTGAGCATTCAATAGAGCATCGAGCTCATTAATAATATTGTCAAAACCAACTGATGATGGCCAAATAGGGCCAAATGAAACGTTTGTTGTTACCATTGTTTTCTCCTTAATTAAGCGAGTTTAATAAAATCCTGCCCCCGAAGGCTGCAGGTTTGGTAAGAATATCCTACCAAATCTTATTTATAATACTTTAGCATCGTCAATCATATCTTGAAGAGCCTGATTGATTGGCTTATATCCATAGTAATTAAGCTTCTCGGCTTTACGATCTAGGAAGTCGCGACGTTTTTCAATGTCTCTTGCTCTGTAGGCAGCTTCAATGATCATCGTATAACGATTACCTTCTCGCATCTTTTCGTGTGCTGCAAGTACTGCTGCGACGTCTATCCTTGGCATTTCAACTTTCTTTTTGGTGTGTTGCATTCCACTGTCCTCCATAATAACGTTCAAGTTTACCTTCATGGTTAAGTCTTTGATCACCGTCTTTAGGTGTGTCATCAAGCTTAATTGACCAATCTATGGCATCAAAGTTCTTATCGAACTGTTTAGATCCACCCTTGGAAATGATGCTATCTCCAGTGATGTCGTTCTTTGCAGCCATTATTTAGGCAACTTATCTTTTTTAGGTCTGCCTTTTGATTCTTTTTTCTTATCGCGATTACCCATAATCTTCTCCTTAATATAATTTTTTAGGTGGTTGAGTAGATGCTACCTTTTTCAACCAACGTTTCTTCGCTTGACTCTTTGCTTTTTTACGAGCTACACATGGCTTTTCATATTCCATGCGTTCTCTAATCTCAATTAAGAGACCAGAATCTTCTACTTTGTTTCTAAATTTACGAAATGCCTTTTCAAATTGGCCTTCTTGTACATCTACAAATAACCCTCTTTTAGAGTCAGTTTGTTTAGGCTTAAACTTTTTATTGTATTCGGCCATTAGTAACAGGTTCTCGTTCTAGTATGATTACCATATTGATCTATATTTTCAACCCAAGCTGTACAATTTTGATATATGGGTGTTGATGGATAAACAGTAGTAGTTACTGGTGAACCATAACGTGGCTGACCTAATTCATAACCGATGACACCGCCAATTAAAAGTGGCATGACATAGTTGTAATTATTATTGTAGTAGCCACCATGACCATAACCTCCATGATAACCGCCATTATAATAACCACCATGACCCCAACCATTATGAGCTAAGGCTGCTGTAGATGCTGTAGCTAATACTAATGCTGCTATAAGTTTTTTCATATTACTTCTCCTATTCTTAGAGATATTATACCACAATAATTAATTAATGTACATAGCCCCAAGTAAATAAAAAAGGGACCCTAGGGCCCCTTCTTTGTACCATAAACAATTACTTGTTCATTACGTACATTGTGACTTCGAAACCGAAACGCATTTCAGTAGCAGCTGGTTTTGTCCACATGTTCATTCTCCTTAAAGGTGTAGGTTATCCTACTTAATTACTTATGTGATACTCTTAAAAGGGGACTAGTTAAAAGTATTAAAATCTAATAGACCAGAATTTATTCTACTGGTGTTTCAGCAGAAGGTTCTACTGCTGCTTCTTCTTTAGCTTTTGCTTCAGCTTCTGCTACAGCTTGTTGTAGTTTTAACTGTGCTTCACCTTGCTGTTGAATCTTATTAATAAGTTGAGCGATCTCATCAAATGGATGTTTACCCAATGATCTTAAGATCAAATTCACTTCTTCTACTTCTAAATTTAATTGTAAAGCCATTATCTACTCCTTAGTTATGTTACGTTTAATCCCACCAATATTATATTTTGGCACTAATTCCCACTCACCCTTCTCTTTAAAGGATACGACCTTTATTTGAGACAAGCTAGCTTTTGGTTCTGCCTTAGCTTTATCAAGGATCTTCAGTAAGCCCCAATCCTGAAGGAGTTCAGCAATAACATTGCGTCTCTCGATGTCAGACATAGAGATATCAGATTCCTTGCCATCTAGGGCAAACAATTCTTTAAAGTGTACGATGAAGTACTTACCTTGTTTGTGTAAAATATGACATGACTGGAATAGCTTCTTATCTTTTCGTGAAGCGATACCGATGCGGGTTAGAGTTTCTCTGACTTTTAGGAAATTATCTGGTTCAATCAAGTCAACTTCTAACATTGCATCTGGTGTCCAATCATAGTACACCATTGCTATAGACATTATAAAATCACTTTCTTTATTGATTACATTATATATTTATAAGACTATTAGTTTCTACCGCCCTTTTCATAAGCCTCTTGGAGCTCTATGAGCTGCTTGGGGCTGAGGATGCTTAAGACTTCATGAGCTCTCTTTTCAGAGTACTTGTAATGCTTCATGATTAGTCTAACCTGTTCAGGCTGAGCATCCTTCTTATGCCACTTTGAAAACCGCTTCTTCTTAGTGATAGAGTTCTTAAGGAACTCAAACTGCCACTGGGTAGGGATCTGGACATGCATGTTCATCTCATTGGCATATAACACTGTGTCTGGAAAGAACGATAGGCCACGATTAATCATGAAAGG
>Ga0114962_10001618_pt1 | contig 19277 bp, 17 predicted proteins | sample C_130820_MF_Meta_FD_87017 | JGI IMG/M metagenome (GOLD analysis project Ga0114962, IMG submission 87017) | Freshwater microbial communities from Lake Croche, Canada to study carbon cycling - C_130820_MF_MetaG | ecosystem: Environmental > Aquatic > Freshwater > Lake | place: Lake Croche, Canada... | reverse complement strand
TGAGGGGACTATCCCATTCTACAAAAGCGGGGCGGTTGGGTGATGGAACATCCTATTCTCAAAGAAGAAAAAAAAATTTTTATTTTTTGAAATGACAAGTTGACAAGTTAATTGCATAAAAAAAGCCTAACTGGTTTGTTAGGCTTTGAAGATATTGTTAAAATAAAAATGTGCAAGAATTACTAAACACCTTTGTTTTGTAGTAAAAAATAATCGTAATACTTATTATGCTTTAAAGTTATTTCTCTTTCCTCCAACCATTCATCGTAGGTAATATCATAATCGTTAATTTTATAATATTTATCTCTTAAAACACGTCCTACTTTATAATGTTCTAAACTAAATCTGTTTTGCTCACTCCACTCACTCCACTTACATAACTCTATTAAATTATTATCAAACCAAATATTCAAAATCTCTTGAGCAGGAGTAGGCATATCATCCTCTTGATATTCACGTATTGCTTCCAAATCTAATATTTCGAGATTAAAGGTTTTTTGAGCACCATCCTCTAATTCTGCCCACGTTAGCTCATGTTTGTCGTTAAATATCTTAAAGATAAATTCATCATACTTGTAACCAACTATTCTCTTCTTGTTCTTTTCTTCGATCCGTTCTAATTCATCTTCATTTTGCCTTTCAACCCTTTTAGCCACCTTTCTATTATCTTCTGGACTATTTAAAATCTGTATCTTTCTCTTTTCAAATGTGCTGCGATCTATTCTTCCTGCTCGAAAATCAGCGCTTAAATCACTATAAGCATCGCTATGCCTACGAAGCAAATCTTCTTGAGCGGGACTTATGTGCTGGCTTCTTGAATAATTTTCGTAAATAATATATGCTATAAATAATATAGCTAATATTCCAAGTCCTTGTAGCATTGATGATATGTTGTCCATTTGATTATTTAGTTTTAAAATTATTTCAGAAAAACTCAAGAAGAAAAGCTATAACTCTTTCTGAATTGGTAATTTAAATGGAACTTAACCCATCACTTTGAGAATAACTGTACACTAAATGGCAGGCTTGCTTTACTCTAGTTGTCTTCTGTATTCCCTTGTTCCCATTGCTTTTTCTTCTCTTCTTCTTCTTTCTTATTATTAGCACGGTATATTAGATAAATACCCAAAACTACTAATCCCAAACCTGTTAAATTTGTTCTATGTCCGCCGATTGCAGCCATTATTCCTCCAAACGTAGAAACACATCCTAATATAAGTATTACAATTCCAGTTGTTTTCATTATCCTTTAGTTTTTATTTATTTTCTTTATTTACATCTATAAAGTTGACCGAGTCATTTTTTTTAGAGAAGAGAATAATTATCACTCCAATAACTGGTGAAAGAAAAAGGCAAAGAACAAAGCTCCAGCCATAACCGATTTTTCGGTTTCTACCAAGCATGGCAACTAGTGCCGCAAGGATTACAAGAAGTAAGATTTTTTCCATTTGAATTTATTTTAAAAATTAATATTTAATTTTTGAATTGCTTCCTCTTTTAAATCAAGTAAGCGTTTGACATTATTTTTATTTTTAGAAATCTCTTGAAAGATTTTTTCTGCTATCAAGTTCTTTTCTATATCAGTAGGAAAGCGGTCTGGGTGGCACTTTACTTTTAGTTCATCATAAAGTTGAATTGAATTAAAAGAACTGTTAATAATGTTGCCGAAGTCAATATCATCTTTTAAAGATTCATTTTTGAAACGCTGTTTGTCTGTGTCTTTTAGTTTAAATTGTTTCTTTAAAATTAAAAATGCAAGAATCCCAAATTCTGCTATAGCAAGCCACATCCACCAATTAGTTTGTACTTCAGTTTCTGTTGTGATAGCATTTTTTGCTACTTTTATGCTGCTTTGTATTAAAGTATCATTCATGTTCATTAAATTTAGGAAGTGGTATATAATCTTTTAATTGCCATCTACACCCATACGGCCCTTCGTCTCCGTGTATTTCTAAAGTATCCCAACCGAGAACAATTAGTCTACGAACCAAATTACTATCGTCAAGTATTACTTTTCCGATATGAATTAACTCCTCTTTTTTTAAAACCCTACCGGTGAATGCTTGAATTCTAAAACCAGTATTTAACCAATTTGAAAATTGATGCTTATAAGAACTTTCACCTTTTGAAATACTAGCTTTCAATAGTGTTGGTGCGATACCTGAAACAAATGCAATCCTTGCAGATTCATTGAAACTGCGTACAACTTTTGCCCTTTCGCTTCTGTCATTAAACCAGCCGAGTATATTATTCCACGTGTTATCTAACATTTATCTTTTATTTTTTAGATTTAAAATTATATTTCACCCAAGAAAATACTTTTGAAGCAATTTTATGCTTATTTATAATATGTTATAAGATTATATTCTAGTGTTAAAATTGATATTTTCACATCTGAATCTCGTATAAAGGTTATATCATATCTTTTACCATCCATCATAAAGCTATCTTCTTTCATTTGTTTTCCATTTCTGTTAACACCAATTCTTGATTTAATATTGGTCATTCTTTTATACAAATCTATTTCTCCATTATCATATATTCTTGCTGTATCTGGAGTATCCTTGTAATTTGCTTTGAAAGTAAAGTTTTGATCAAGTACATCATCATTATACGGATATGACATCTGTGTTGTTTTTATAGTTAGTTCGTTGCTATATTTAGGTTTACGGTCTTTGTCGTTTGCTCTACGATCAACGTCTTTATTTAAATCAGAATATATAAATAATGCAATTATTCCTATGATAAATACTATAATTGTTAAAATTGTCATTAGATTAGATATTATTTAATCCCTACTTAGTTAACGGCGTCAGGGATCCGTTTTTTTTAACATTATTAAAGCTCTAATGTTTTAGTTAAAAATATCGTTTTGCTTAAGAAACAATATATCTTGTTTAAAATAAGACCACTTTGTTTAACATTCTGTTTACGAATGTAATTAATTAAAGCGCAGAAAAATCTCACCTAATTAGGGTATATTTTACATCACTAAATTAGGTGAGATGATTCTTACTCCTACTACCTAAGAAAGCGGATTAACCTTAGAATTTATTGTTGATTATTAGATAATTACAAATTGATTCTTAAACTCAAGCTGACTGAATAATATAAATTTTTGATATTTTATGGTTTAAAGAAAGACGTCGTTGATTTGCGATTGTAGTTATAAAGTGTTCTATTTTAATTTTTTTAGCTAGATTCTTAATTGATTCACTTACTTTCTTCTGAAAGACTTTACCATTCTATCCTGAATGATAAGAGTGTTAGAATGACTTAGTAATTCTGAGACAATTTCCATTGGAACGTCATTGTAAAGCAAAACATAATATGCTTAGAAAATATTTATAACAAAAGATAATGGAATTACTTTTTTGCTAGTAAGTATTGAATCAATTGTAGTAGTTAGTAACGAAAATAATTCATTACAATATGTATATTAAGTAATTATGTTCGTAGATCTAAATACTTAATTTAAGATAAGTGTTTTAAAAATAAGCAGAAAGAGATAAATAGTTACAATATCTGAAATACTAAAGCAAAGGTCAGAATCATTAAAACTGGTAGTATTCCGTAAAGTGTTTAAGTAAAAAATAAAGAAGATAATTTCTCACTAAGCTCTCCACTCAGCATACTGGCCTTCCGCTTGATCCATTATTTCCTGAAGTATGTTGTTTAGTTCGTTAATGCTTACTTTTCCTCTCAACTCTTTTTTCACGGCCAATCGTATGCTTGCTTTAGCATCTTCTTTGCTCATCCAATCTATTTGTAAGTTGTTTTTTACGGCTTTGACCACACCATGTACAATATCCTGAATAGGACCAGCTTCTTTGATAATTTCTTTTTTTGATGCAAGTATATCATAGAAAGCAAGTTCTTCGTCTGACAAACCTAATTCCTTGTTACGATGGTCTTCTTCCTGCAGTAGTTTGGCTCTTTCTATTAATTCAGCGATAGTGGTATAGGAGTCAATGGCATTTTTGTGATAGCTTTCAATTACTCGCTCAAGTTCGTCTTTAAGTGAAGTGTATTTTTTGATGTTTTTATGTAATCGCAGTTTGACCTCATTCATCAAGATATTTTTTAATAACTCAATTTTAATGTCGATGCTGTCTTTCTCTTTTTTAGCTCCCAAAAGGAAATCTTCGTTCAAAATAGAAATATCAGCTCTTTCTAATCCTGCCATAGCAAAGACATCTAGTATTTCGTCTGATTCGATGCTTCTACTAATCAATTCTTTGATCTGGTCTTTTTGATTAGCACGGCTACCTTTTACTGATTTTGCGTTACGAATGGCTTTTGATAAATGTTGAATAAATAGCACATCTATGGCGTGTTCCTGAATTTCAGGTTGTGATTTCACAATCGATAATAAACCTGTTAATTTCTTTTCTTCAAGCATGAACATGTTAGCTGGTTCATCGTATTTGATGATGCTATTCAAGGCTTTTTTAATCAGTAGTATTTTATCACTATCGCGTAATCCTTTCCAGTTTGAATAATCAATATTCTCTGAAATCAAGCCCTTGCATATTTCTATTTGGTTGGAAAACATTTCTAAGGCCTGGCGCATGTCAATAGTTGGTTTACCATGACCGCCACCACCTGTATATTTTGAAGTTGCTATTTTTAATTGATCTCCAATACCGATATAATCTACAATAACTCCCGAAGGCTTGTCTTTAAAAACACGGTTAGTTCTAGTTATAGCCTGCATTAAGGTATGTCCTCTCATGATCTTATCTACGTACATTGTATGGACGCAAGGAGCATCAAAACCTGTAAGCCACATGTCCCGAACCATTACTATTTGTAACGGATCTTCGGGTTTTCGGAAACGCTTCTTTAAGGCTTCGGTTGCATCCTGAGTCCTGATGTGTTCGTTCCATTCAATTGGGTCCTTAGAGATGTTCCCAGTCATTACAACGGCTATTTCAGGACATCCATCAATGGCTTTTAGAGCATCAAACATTTTTACGCTATTGCGACGACTCATACACACTACCATGGCTTTTCCTGCTAGGGTTTCAGTACGGTTTTTATAATGTTTCATAATGTCATTGGCAATTTTCTGAACTCGATCTTCTGATCCTGCTGCATCTTCAATTGCTGCCCATTTCAGATTGCCATCGTCCTCAATATCTTCTGTAATAGCATCTACATCAGCATCGATATTTTGGTTACCTAAATGTAGTTTTGCCAATCGAGGTTCGTAGTAAATAGGAACGGTAGCTTTGTCGTTGACTGCTTGTTTTATATCATAAATATGGATGGTTTCCCCAAAGACTTCTTGGGTATCCGCATCTTTACTGTCTATTGGCGTTCCTGTAAAACCTATAAAAGAGGCATTAGGCAAAGCTTTACGCAAATTAGAAGCAAAACCATCTAACAAGCCGTATTGTGTTCTGTGCGCTTCATCTGCCATTACGATAATATTCTCTCTTTCAGAAAGAATAGGGTGGGCTGTTTCTCCTATTTGGTTGTCATTTCCTTGTTTCAAACGGAATTTCTCTATGGTCGTAAAGATCACGCCACCGCTTCCTGTGGATAACAATTGACGTAAGTCATCTGTAGAGCCAGCATGTTGCACATCGCCTACTAAATCCTTGGCCAAAACGAAGTTTTCATATAATTGAAAGTCTAAATCACTTCTATCGACCTGTACGACAATCGTTGGGTTTTTTAGCTCTGGCAAGCTTCGCAGGATTCCGGCATAAATAGCCATCGAGATACTTTTTCCGCTTCCTTGGGTATGCCATATTACACCAATACGACCATCACCATAAGGTTTAATGGCTTTTTTTGCTGCTTCTACGGCAAAATTCACTCCAAAAAACTGATGGTATTTAGCTCCTTTCTTAATCAAAGTACCGTTATGGTCTTCAAAGAATATGAAGTTTTTAATATAGGCCAGTAAGCGCTCTTTAGGAAACAAACCAAAAAGGAGGCTGTGCATCTGAAAATCTTCGTCTACTATTTCGACTCCGTTAATACTTTTCCAAGCCGCATACCATTCTAAAGAACTGTTGAACATACCGTGTTGGGCTTCGTTACCATCGCTTACTATCGTTAGAGCGTTGTATTCGAATAGAAGCGGAATGTCCTTGCGGTAATGCTGTATTTGGTTGAAAGCTTCGCTTATTGTTGTGTTCTCATCAAACCAGTTTTTCAGCTCAAAAAGCACCAAAGGTATGCCGTTAATGTAAATAATAATATCCGGACGGCGTTTGTTTTTACCCACAATACTGAACTGATTGACGCACCAGAACGCATTGTTTTCTGGGTTTTGATAATCGATAGGATAAATATGGACGGCTTTTTCATTATCCTCTTGGTCTTTGTATTCGTAACTTATTCCTTTGGTTAGCTTTAAATGAAAACTACGGTTTCTATAGGTTACATCAGCACCGGCATTGTTACAGAAGTCAGCCACGGCAAGATCATGGATCTCAGCAGGGAGTTGAGGATATTGTTTAACAATAAATTCCTTTAACTGGTCTTTTAGGATCACTGCACTCGCGTTTTGGGGCAGTTCATTGCCTTTTACATGTGTATAGCCTAAATCCTGAAGCCACTCTATCGTTGCCTGTTCTATTACTGCTTCTGTAGTCATGGTTTTATAGTATTGTTTCTAGTTGTTCCTGAAACTCTCTAAGCCTTATCTCGCCGCTAATCAATTTGGGTAATAGAATGTCTCGGAGTTGGGTTAGGGTTTGGTTTTCAGTTAGATTATTTTTTATTTTATCAAATACATCCTTCGTTTTTTCATTATAAGTCTCTGTGCTTTTTGAAACCACTATGTCTAAATCCCTAAAATTAGATTTGCTAATTTCTTTAAAAGTGCTTCCATTTGATTTCGAAATAATCAATTCCATATTTTGTTGTACCCAAAAATAAAGCTGATAGACACTTAGTTTTTCATTAGGTAGCATTGTTATAAATCCTTGATTTGTACAAGCTTCTTTAGTATTTATAGTTAGTAGGCCAATTGTAGCTCTACTTGACATCAATAGTGAATTAATAGGAAACATTTTGGCAGAACTTTTTTGTAATCCTAATGAAGTAATTTTTTTTGCTGTGTCAACTGAAAAAAGAGAGTTTTCTCTTGTTAAGTCCGTTGGTGAATACCATAATATATTTCCTTCATTCCAATATTCTTTTACGGTTGTACTTGGAGTACCTCCTCCTAAAGTTTCTATAACGTCTCCAATTTTCTTCACTTCCCACCCCTTAGGAATCATCCCTAATTCACTTTCTATAAATTCCCCGTCCTGAAACGGGCCAAAATCTACAAACCAGTGTTTATAGAGTGCCATGGCCATTTCCTCGAGGGTTTTGTTGATGGAAAGGTTGTTTTCTATTTTGTCGTCTATAGCGGAGAGAATGGAGGCTATAGATTGTTGTTCTTCTAAAGAGGGTAAAAGTATATCTATGTTTTTTATTTGTACAGGAGATATATTTGCTTGATTTGCACTACCAGTTGCATTAAGAGCAAGATTATAGTGAATTTCATATCTGTTTAAGTATTGGCACAAATAATCAAATGAAACAACATCTGGAACGGTTACATAGATTTTACCAACTCTTTGATTAATTAACGATACATCATTCAATCTATATCTACCCATTTTACCAACAGCAGAACTCATAACATTCACAGTTGAGCCAGTCATAGAAATCAAAAAATCGCCTTGTTTAGCAATATACTTTTCAAGCTGGGTAGTTAGATTCCCATTGAAATAACTTACATCTTCTATTGTTACATTTGGTGAAATGATATTTTTAATTTTAATGACAGGAATACCCTCACCAACTAATTCGTTTGCTTTAAAAGCATAACCATTCTGAACATCGGCAATTTCTCCAAGTTTATATGTTTTCCAGTTTTGTGGCATCTACAGTTTATTAAAATTCTCCAATATCCGTTCCTGCAATTCGTTACCTTTGGCAAACTGAGCATGTAATTGGGCCTTTAAGCCCTCCATTTTATCTTCAAACAAGATCCCATCGTCTTCTGCTTCTTCAGTACCTACATACATACCAGGTGTAAGCTTGTAGTCTTGTTTTTCTACTTCGGCTATTGTTGCGTTATACGAGTAGCCATCGGTGTTTACATAGTTTCCATTTATATTACGCCAAGCGTGATAGGTTTCGGCTACTTTGTTTATGTCATTATCAGTAAAGATGCGGAGCTTACGGCTTTCCATCGTTCCCATTTTACTGGTGTCGATAAATAAGATTTCGTTGTTACGCTCACGGTGTACGCCGTCCTTACCATCACGGTTTTTACTCAATATAAATATACAGGCAGGAATACCAGTAGTAAGGAATAACTTGTCCGGCAAACGCACGATACAGTCTACCATGCTATTGTTTACCATATACTCACGCACATTTTTCTCGCCTTTGGTATTAGAGGTCATCGCACCATTTGCCATTACTACAGAGGCTGTTCCCGTGTCGCTTAGATGACTCCAAAAGGTTTGCATCCACATATAGTTGGCACTACCATCAGTCGTAAATTCTTCTTTAGACCCAAAGAGTCTCGGGTCGTTTTCAGGCAAATCTTCAGGATGCCATTGGCTCACATTAAAGGGAGGGTTTACGATGATAAAGTCGGCTTTTAAGTCCGGGAATTTATCATTCAGTAACGAGTCACCCAAACGTACATCAAAAGACAGATCTCGTAAGGCCAAGTTCATCTTGCACAAACGCAAAGTACCGTCGTAGCGTTCTTGTCCATAGATCGAAATGTTCTTTTTGTCGCCTCCATGTGATTCTATGAATTTCAGGGATTGCACAAACATACCTCCAGACCCGCAGGCAGCATCAAATATTTTTCCTTGGTAAGGTTCAATCATTTCTACTAAAAGTCTTACGATGCTTCCTGGCGTAAAGAATTGCCCTGCACCTGAACCTTCGGCTATGGCGAATTTGCCAATGTAATATTCATAAACACGCCCTAGGATATCACTTTCCGGATTTTCCTTTTGGGAGAGTTTCGGATTAGAAAGTAAGTTAATTAGTCCACCAACTTGTCTTGTTGATAATTGGCTTTTTACAAAAAGACGGGGCAAGATCCCTTTTAGATCAGGGCGAAATTGCGCCAGTGTATTGTCTAGAACGTCAAAAGCATCGTCAATGATTACCTTGATGTTGTCTTGCTCTGCGTTTTCTTTCAGGTATTCCCAGGTAGCTTCCTTTGGGATAATATATATGTTTTTAGAAAGGTACTCATCAGCATCTTCAATTACATAATTGATTTCTTCTTGGTTTTGAGTGTAATAAACGGAAGTTTTATCTTGGACTAAATCTAGCAATTCTTCTTTGCGAATCTCATATCGCTCAGACATGTGTTTCAAGAAGATTAAAGGCAGTATATAGTCTTTATATTGATTTTCAGCTACAGCACCACGAAGTTCGTTAGCGGCTTTCCACAATTCCTGTTCAAAATTGATATCGGCTTTTATATGGGTCTCTGACATTATATATTTAAATGTTTATAAAAATTGCATTTCGCTAAGGTATTGAAAATAAACTTACAGAATGTGAGTTATATTAAGGGCATTTGTTAATTATATCATAGGTTTATAGCTATTCCTGTAGGATTGTAAAAAATGAACTTAGAATGCTAAAAGGATTTCAATTTCACATTTTAGTTACACTAAATTATTTTTCTAATCGTATTGCCATTATTGTCAACTAAATCGAAAATATTTATTAGTTCTCGGATTTCAGGAGTATGAAGCTCTATTTTATGAACAGCCCTTTCAACTTCCGAATAATCAACTTCAGCTATCTTAGATTTATCATTTAATTTTTCTGAAATATAAACATCTGCTAAGTCAGTACCTATCTTAAAACTAGATTGTTCTAACCAATTACTTACAGTAATATTAAAACCAAATCCGTTTAACTCTGAAGCTCTTTTAAGCCAGTCCTTATATTCTCCTTTATCAGGAAAAGCAACTATCCCGTAATGTTTAATAGGGTTCATTAGCTCGTATTTAAAGCCAGATTTACTACCACTAGCAACCCATGTGTACTCAGGTTTAAAAACGCTCATTATTACTGCTGTTTTCTCACTTTCAACCAAAGCGATTGTATTAGAATTAGTTTCATTTACTAAGTGTAAACCAAATAAGCATTGATTAAGGTTGAACTTATAAAGCATATTATTTCTCTTTATACAGCTATGTATCCAATCGATAGCTCCTTTTCCGTATTTGTCTTTATATCTATTTCCGGTTTCTAATGTATATAACAGAATCTTTCCAGCGTGAACACGCTCTTGATTATCTAATTGCCAGAAAATAGTTGATCCTTTCCAACGATTAGAAGTGCCTATTAAATATTTAAGAATTACTTTTTTTACTTCTGATTCTGGAAAGATAGTTTTTAGGAATTGCACAAAATTATTTTGTTTGTAGTTTCGAGCACTTTCTTTCACCAAATCATAATTATGGAAACTAGCTATAGGCTTTGGTATGTTTTTTACGTCATAATGAATTGTATACTCATCCTTAGGATAGCTTTGGTAGCTGCAATAACTTTCACGATCACATCGACCATATTCTTCGGATGTATAGTGTCCTGTTTCAGTATCTATGTATCTTACGAAAGTTCTCTTTTTGCATTTGGGACATGAAAACTTCTTACTTCCTTTTTCTAGATTGTATTTGTATTGTAGCATCGGTTTAGGGGTTGTATTGCACTTTTGACATTATCAACATTTTCTTAATTAGAAATAGTGTTAATAATGTCAATAATGCAACATCTGTTTTTTAAAGTCGGTTTTTATTATTTTATTTTTTTGTCGTATAAACCATGTCTGATCTTTGTAAATAAAATAGTATCCTTCAAAAAACTTTTAACGCCTCTTTCTAGAATGCCATATTCTTTACCAAGTATGATAGCTTCAGCGGTACTAATTCCGTTTTTTAATCTATTGTAAAAGTTCTTTTTATTTTCTGGAAGTGTTTCTAGGTATTCTTTGGGGTTTTGAATGATCTCCAAAACTTTAAAGGCACAGTTCATGTAATAATTACAAAGTTCTTCTGCTCCTTTTACTGCTTTAATTTCAATTTCATTACTCTCTGGGTCTTCCATTAACTGAAGTAACAAAGCAAGTCGAATAAAATGGTTGTCGTATTTAGAGATTATTTCGCCTCTAATGCTATTTTGATTTTCATTTACCAAATCGCAGTTTTCTTTGTGCCATTGGAAGAAAAAATCTTTTGCTTCAGTAGTAAAGTCTAATGTTTTACTATTAATTTCGCCTGCTATTTCTTCTAGTTTTGTACCGCTATAATAGTCTTGTATAAACTGTTCGTACCTTTCTAAGATTATTTTATTGCACTCTTCGTCATTGATCGGTTGTTTTAAAGTTAATGAAGGAAAAGCAAATAAAAATCTTTGAAAAAAACCATTGTTTAGCTTTTTGATAGGGAATACACTTGCAATCATTCGTGGTTGTAAGCCTCCTATCATAGATAAAAATGGGGTTTGAATGAAGAGGGGTATTGGTTCTCCAATTCTGTCGATAGTTGTAGGCTGATTGCTCCAGAAGGAAAGATATACGCCAAGTTGATCACTCTTCGAATAATTATTCATTCCTTCAAAAAATGTCGCTATTTCATCACTGACAACAGTACATCCCCTTATGTTTTCGTTTAATCTTTTGTTCAAAGCTTCAGGAGTAAAATTAGTTATTACACTTTTTGTAAGTCGTGGCTGTACTATTTTAGTAGTTAGTGATTTTTCTTTTTTAGAAAGCTTCGAATATTCATCGTATTCTTTATAATCAGTAGTAAAAACATCGTTATTGCTTTTGTCTATACGTCTAATAGCAGCAAATACAGTATTAATTGGATGCGTTTTATTTGAGCCAGCATTACCTATAAGACAACAAAAAAGAGGAGCGAGTTCTAACCAATTGTCTTTGACTCTAATTCTTGCAGATGTACCTACTGTAGTTGCCATTGCTGTTAAAAGAGCTGTTCCTGTATAATCTTCAGGGTAATTCATAGTTTTTTTTAAGTCAACGACCAAAGACTCAAAAAAGGAAGGTAAAACATTTGTAGGGAATGGGTTTTTATCCACTTCCTCTTCCTTTACATCTTCAATGTTCATTGCTTCATCAATAGCCGCACCTAGGTCTTCAATACCGCTTGTAAAGGTGGTGTTTGGAATTAAATCTATTCCTTCTTCATCTTCTGGGAGATCTTGTGATTTTTCATCAATTGAATCATTTTCCGGCATAATGCTTTCAGTAGGTAATAGGTTATTGTTATCATTTTCAATGCTAGCTATTTGATTGTTTTGTTCTGAAAAATCCGTATCTTTGTTTTGCTTAGAAACTGAGGCTGTGGATTGTATGTTGATACTTTTCATGGCCTTTTCTTATTTAACAATTTAACAAATGGGATCACTTTGTAATTTAGCTTGTAGATTTTCATACTATTTTCGTCTATTTGTTAATAAATAGTTAGCTGCTATAGTACCGATTTCGTCTTGTGAGGATTGACGATTACGTTGAAGCCATTCATCTAGTTCTGTCCTTTTGAAGTAAAGTTTTTTGCCCTGAGGACAGAAGTGGGGGATTAGCTTCTGTGAGGTCATTTTGTACAAATGCGATGCCGACATATCTAGATATCGACAAGCTTCGTTGAGGTTAAGTACGTCCTTTTTTAAAAGGTTCTGTTCCTGTAACATCGTCTCGATGATAAATAATTTCTGAATGATAATTTCTTGGTCCATAACTTGTTGTTTTAAAGTTAGGAGCAAAGAAATGGAGAAAAGGAGGAGAGAAGAATGAGATTATGAGTTAGGAATGAGATGTCTCATTATACTCACTATTTTTTATTGCAACTGTTTAATTATGTTGTCAATGGATTGTTTTCCTTTTGTATTATCTACATTATTTGAATACATGTTTTGGGCTTTTATTAGAATTCCTTTTTTAGAATAAAAACAATTACTAGTTTCTATCATTTTGGGATTTAAGTCTTTAAAATAGGGCTTCAATTCTTTTATTATGTAAGCAAACTGTGTAGTTTCACAAGTTATATTAATTCTATAGTTTTTACTTAAAAAATTCTTCGAACAAAGCAACTCTAATAGTTCTTCTTTAGCGAGTATTGAATCAGTTATTAAATCAATATTAAGAGTTAAGCTTTGTAATACATTTTGAAGTTTTATTGTTTCTAATGCTTTATAGCCAAATGATGTTTTTGAAACTTTTGAAGTATATTTTTTAATATTTTTTTCACTACTAATTTTTACTAGGTCTAATCCTGGTGATTCATTATAATTTTTCGTCTTTTCTTCAATGTGTCTAATTAAACCTTTAATAGGTTTTGGACTATCTTCGTGTTTATTTATAGCATTATTACTATTTATAATTTTCAACAATGAATTTAGTTTATTGTAATTTTTTTTTAAGTAAAAAAGAACAAATGATTCCTGTTCTTGATCATCAATGTATTGATCGATAAGTTTAATGCTATTGTTATATTCCTTTACTAGATATTTTAAATAATAATCTTGAAATGTGCTATCAAAATTTATTAAATCTCCGGTTACTGTATCTACATATGATTCTTTTAATATTCCTGTTATCGGATCATAGTTAATTGAATTATATTGCACATTTGCGTGTGGAGTAATAAAGTCATAGAGTAGATGGTCCAACCCATTGCGTGTAAATAGATATTCAAAATATACAAACGGCTTTTCTTTACTAGATACATTATTATTTTGAATTGATGATGGGTATTTAATTAAATCATCCTGACTCATAGAACGAATGTCTTTTTTCTGATTTTCTAAGTAGTCAGATATTTTTTTTAGATAAAAATTCATCCAGTAATAATAATCCTGATAGCTAGATTCGTCAATAAATTCCTTATAATTTTTGATTTTTGGAGATAAATTTGAAGAATCAAACAATGCATGCGAATAGTCCCTACTTTTTGTTTTTTTAAGAAACCCTTTGAACGATTTTACTTCTACAACTATACTCGTAACTAGGATTAGTCTGTCTTGTTTGTTGATTATTTCGGTTAATGATATTCCGAATTCATTCGTAGCTCTATTATAATTTTTATTTAATATCTCTCCATATTCTTTTGGAGAATTACTAGAATTAAAATGAATTACTTGTCTAAAGGATTTTAGATCTAATTTATCTGAAGCTATTTTCTCTTGAATTTCATCAAAAGTATTCTCTTCTTGTAATTCATCGTATGTAATTGATGCAGAATTCACTAAATTAAAAAAGGCATTCATATGTATCCCATATCTATCATCAAATGATACTGTTTCTGCGAAATTTTCGAACATCATATATCTAAAATTATTTTGTTAGCAGCTTCTTTCTTTTTCTCATCTATAATCTTAGCATATACCTGAGTTGTTCTAATATCTTTATGTCCTAGTAATTTAGATACTGTAAATATATCAGTTCCAAACATCAATTGTAAAGTGGCATATGTGTGTCTAGCACAGTGAAACGTTATGGTTTTACTTATGTCAGCTTTCATAACCCATTGTTGTAATTTTAAATTGTGCCAAGCACTGTATTTTAAACCTATAAAAACCCGCTCGTCAGGATTACCTTTTAGACCAAGCAAATCTCGTGCTTGGTCAGATATGGGTAGCGTTTCTGCTCCCTTAGTTTTCTTCTGTCTAAATCGAATATACCATCCATAATCATCTGAATGTTGTATTTCGGACCAAACTAATTTATTGATATCAGACCATCGCAATCCAGAAAGGCACGAAAAAACAAAAGCCGTTTTAAGGATTGGAATTTCACAATCATGTTTGACTACCTTTTGTAGTTCTTCGTATGTTAAAAACTCTCTTTGACTGTCACCTTGTGGTAAACTGTCTACTTGTTCTGCTGGATTAGTTCGAATGATACCTTCTTTTACAGCTTGTTTTAAAGCCGCTCTAAATTTATTGAAATAGGAGCACGCTGAATTAGCAGATAATGGCTTGTTACCTGGTGTTCGAGCCGTTTTTATTAGATATTCTCTAAATCCTTCGACATGTTTACTATCTAATTGAGCAAATGTAACATCTTTCGGATTGTATTTAATTAAATGTTTAATAGTACTATCCCAGTTGTCATAATTGCCTTTACTCTCTTTTCTTTTTTCGGCAAGTAATTTTATATAGACAATAAAGGAACCTTTTAGTCTCTCTTGATCGTTAAATCCATACATGCCGTTTTGTATTTCTAAATGTCTTTTAGAACGAATGGTTTCTGCTAGAGACAGTGTTGTATTGTTTTCTTCCTTTTGTGCTTTGGTCAGTTTCCCTTTTTCGGGTTCTGGGATTAAAGATAAGCCGAGATATTCATATTCTCTCTTTCCGCTTTTGTAGTAGTCTAAATATAAACTAATATTATTTCCTTTCTGTCTTTGTCTTAAAGTTACTTTCATACTACTATCAATTAAAAAGTTTGTCTATTTGTGAACGCTCAATTATTTTCTTCCTACCAAATTTATGAATTAGCAAATCACCACGCTTGATCATTCTGTTTATCGTCCATCTACTGACTCCTATTAATTCTGCAGCATCTTGAACACATAAATAATTTTTAGATATTAATGAGCTTGGACTTTTTGGCTTTATAGGCCGTACAATTTTCATTTTTTGCTGTTGCTCAACTAAAGATTTTTGGATTTTCTCCTCTCTGGCTTTTTCCTTCCAATGTCTAGAACTGCATTTTAGGCAACAATAGCGTGTTAAAGTGGTCTTAGCGATATAAGCTTTCCCACAATAAGTACAGGTTTTGGGTATGGCCATATTACTACTCATCATTCAAATATTATGTTGCGAAATGTAGCATCATGTAGCAACATGTAGCAATATGTAGCAATATGTAGCATCATGTGTCCATGTTTGTTGCCATTTGTATTTGGGCAACAAAAACTCACATTGGGCAACAAGTTGGCAACAAATGTAGCTTATATTATGTTGTTAGGCAACAAATAAAAGATAGATAATTTTTAAAATGTCAGTAAAAGCAAGGGCTAAGAAGGCAAAAGAAAGATAATTACTTTCCGATACAAAAATTAGCAAATATATTCCCTAAAAGCTCGTCATTAGTGACTTGACCCGTAATAGTACCAAAGTGATAAAGAGCTTCTTTGATGTCAATTGCCATTAAATCACTCGATAAATTAGTTTGAAGGCCATATTTAACCTTCTGAATTTCATCTAATGCTTTTAATAGGGAATCATAATGCCGAGTATTGGTTACAATAGTTTCATTATTTCGCAAGGCCCCAGTATTAACAAAGGAAAGGAGTTGGTTTTTCAATTCCTCGACACCAATATTTTCTTTAGCTGAAATGGTTTCAAGTGTGACGTCTAATGTTCGCAGTAGTTTTCTGATATTTAATTCTTCATTTTCTGAAAGCAAATCTATTTTATTGATAACCACAACCAAAGGTTTTAGTGGAAATTGATTCTTGATTTTCTCAATTTCTATGATGTACTCCGAACTTTGAACTTTAAACTTTGTACTTTCAAACAAATACAAAACAACCTGAGCTTGTTCTATCTTTTCAAAAGTCTTTTTAATACCTAAACTCTCCACAACATCTTCAGTTTCCCGAATACCAGCTGTGTCAATAAATCGAAAACCAATACCGCCAATCACCAATTCATCTTCAATGGTGTCTCGGGTTGTGCCGGCAATCTCTGAAACAATTGCTCGTTCTTCATTCAATAAAGCATTCAATAATGTAGATTTCCCTACATTAGGCTCACCTACAATTGCCACAGGTATTCCATTTTTAATGACATTTCCTACAGCAAAAGAATCAATTAGACGTTTCAATACAAATTCAATCCGGATCAATAATTCTCTAAACTGCGTTCTGTCTGCAAAAGCCACATCCTCTTCAGCAAAGTCTAATTCAAGTTCGATTAGGGAAGCAAAATTCAATAATTCTTCTCTTAATTTGGCAATCTCATTCGAAAATCCACCTCGCATTTGCTGCATTGCAATTTGATGAGAAGCCTCATTATCAGAGGAAATTAAATCAGCTACTGCCTCTGCCTGAGACAAGTCCATCTTACCATTCAAAAAAGAGCGCAGTGTAAATTCCCCTGGACTGGCCATCCGACAGCCTTTGCGAACTAATAATTGGATAATCTGCTGCTGGATATAACTGGATCCGTGACAGGAAATTTCGATGGTGTTCTCACCGGTATAGGAATTACTGCCTTTGAAAATAGACAACAGAACCTGATCTAGTTCTTTTTGCCCGTCGACAATATGTCCTAAATGTAGGGTATGTGTTTTTTGCTTGTTAATGTCTTTTCCTTTGACGGATTGGAAAACCCCAGCAGCGATGTTGATAGCTTCTTCTCCCGATATTCGAATTACAGCAATTGCACCCGCACCCGAAGGCGAAGCTAATGCAACAATGGTATCTTGTGAAATCATAAGTTTAAAATGAAAGTACAAAGTTACAAAGAATAGAATTGATATTTTGAATGCATTAAATAGTCTTGTAAGTAAGTTTTTATAAACACTATTTAATTGAAAAACTGATAGTTATCATGTTTTATATAAATAAATTTGATTAAATTTATAGTTCTAATTTAACAGTTATAATTATGGATAAGATACTATTCCCCACTGATTTCTCAGAAACTGCAAATAATGCCTTTGTCTATGTTTTAGAAATGGCAAAAACATTTAAGGCTGAAGTTATTGTGCTTCATGTTTATGATTTACCTCCCGTTTCTTACGAAGGTTATCCAATTTATGTAGCCGAAATATACGATACACTCGAATTGGACAAATTTGAAAATTTCAGAGATCAAATTCCTTTTTTGAGAAAAATTGCCGAAGAGCATCATTTTGAATCGGTTCAAATGAGCCATGTTTTGGAACAGGGAGATTTGGTACTTAGTATAAAAAATCTAGTTAAAAAAGAAAAAATTAATTTTATTGTAATGGGAACTAATGGAGCTTCGGGTTTCAAACAAGCCTTTCTAGGTTCTAATACGGGTTCTGTAATTGCCAACGTACCCGAAACTTTGATGTGTATTCCATCTGAAGCCAAATTCGATTCAATTAAAAAAATGGCTTTTACAACACGATTTAGAACTAAAGATCACGCAGCTCTTAAGCAGGTCGTTAGCTTTGCAAATAAGTTAAATGCAAAAGTAAAATGCCTGTATGTAAAAACATCTAATTCAGACATTAAAGACAATCTAATTGAAAAATGGAGAGCCGACTTCAAACAAGATCCTGTCGAGTTTTTTGTCGTTCCAGATAATGATGTTGAGGGCACTGTTTTTGAGTTTTTAGACAATCAGGAAATTGATGTTTTATGTATGCTCACTTATAAAAGAACCTTTTTTCAGGAGTTGTTCAAACAGAGTTTTACAAAGAAATTATCCTATCACAGCGACATTCCTTTATTAGTTTTTCACGAAAAATAACAATCTATAAACAACCGCAAGATGCTAGAAGGTCATGCGGTTTTTTAAATATTAAAACTCTCAAATTTCTTTTTCCATTAAGAAGAATCTTCCCTCAGTCAAATAAGTATAAAATCCTATATTTGTTCTTTATCATAAACGCAATAATGGAAATATATACCAATCGAAAAGCAGTCTTTAGTAAGGAATTAATTCAGTTAAAAAAGAAATTCAACGCTATCAGTTTTTTTAGAATTATTATTATTATTCTGACACTAATAGCAATTATCTATTATATCGATACTCAAAATAGGGTCTATTCGCTATTAGCTGGACTTCTTTTTATAGCCTTTATAATTTTGATGCGGTTTCACAGCAAAATTAAAGACGATAAAGAATTTAAAGAAGTTTTAGTAGCTATTAATACAGAGGAGATTGCCTTTCTCAAAAGAGAAAAATTAGCCTTCGATTCGGGGGATGAATTTATTGATTTCACTCATACTTATGCTTACGATTTAGATATTTTTGGTTCGCATTCTCTCTTTCAAAACCTTAATAGGACGAATACTTTTATTGGTAAAAAAACTTTGGCGAATCAGTTATTAGGAGTTTTACCCAATTCAGAAATTACAGCCAATCAGGAAGCAATCCAGGAATTAGCTAAAAAACTAAAATGGCGTCAGGAATTTATGGCTTTCGCCAAAAAAAGTCAGGACAATCCCGAGCAATATAACACGCTGATTAAATGGGTAGAATTTAAGAGCAAACCGGTTTCAAAAGCAGTTTCCGTCCTTTCTTTTTTAGCTCCGACAATTTTTGCATTA
>Ga0114962_10001615_pt1 | contig 19292 bp, 9 predicted proteins | sample C_130820_MF_Meta_FD_87017 | JGI IMG/M metagenome (GOLD analysis project Ga0114962, IMG submission 87017) | Freshwater microbial communities from Lake Croche, Canada to study carbon cycling - C_130820_MF_MetaG | ecosystem: Environmental > Aquatic > Freshwater > Lake | place: Lake Croche, Canada... | reverse complement strand
TCTGCTTGAATGCCTCCTCTACCTGTGCATCCTCCTTGTCATAGGTGCCATACTTCGGCTTGGTGTCGACCCAGAGCACGGTGCCTCCGGATTTTTCGAATTCTTGGATCTTATGAAGGACGGGCAGGGGAAGAAAGTCCATCTGAGGCATCACCAGATAGCGGTAGGAACCCCAGCCGATCTTCATTGTCCCTTCATCAATAACGGATTGGGCCACCGCCTCGGGATGGACGATGATGTAGGAAATATCGGCCTCATGCAGGGCCTTCTCGGTGTCATTGAAGGCACGCTGCCTTTTTGCGTAGGTGGTCCAGATAGGTTTGGTATAATGCAGATTGGAGGGAATGAACTCAGCCTGGAACATAGCGATTGGGTAATAAAGCGCCACGGAGGTCGCAGGACGCGCTCCTTGCATCATGAGAGAGGCACGTCCGATATAGTCATTGAGGGCGCGGTACTCCTCGACCGTGTATCCTGTTGCGGTGCCGTTGGTATTGGCATCCAGAGGCAAAAAGGTGCTGTACCTGTTCACCCCATTGAGGAGCGCCAGGTTGACGGCATTCCGGACGAGTGGTATTCTCGGCGAGAGCCGTTCATGTCCGCGCCCGAGGATGGGATCGAGCAGGCATCCGGTTTTTTCTCTTTTCTTCCACATCGCCTCGGAGGTGACGAACTCCCCCGTCTGGTCGCGGGACCCAGGCAGCTCGTCGGGGTTGGGGATGCCTGTTTCCATTGCAGGAAGATCAAACTCGGCGAACACCTTGAGGTAATCCCCGTAATTGGCCACCTGCATGCTGAGATATTGGGTTAACAGAAAGTGGCCACTGGAATGAATGCCGTGGGCATTGCACCAATTTAGGATCTGGCGTCCGAAATTCACCGTGAGCAGCTCCGCCACCGTCTGCTGGAAGTGTATCCTCACGCGCTGGGCTTCCGTACTCGTTCCCTCATACAAGGCGTTGAGATACGGCATCAGATCGTATCCGTGCATTTGGTTGAATTTTTCAGGCAGCTCCTCCGTCCAGGGCATGCAGGCGAGCGGGGCGGGCTTTTCAACCCAATGCAGTTGATTGAGGTTGGGTTCATTCGCATAGAACGCCTCCACGCTGGCTGCCGGGTTCGTGATCTGCTCGAGGATGGGAGCGTGCACGTTGGCAATGAAGGAGGCAACCGCATTTGAGTTGAGCAGATCGGCGGTATGCCCTGTGGTGCGGAACTGGGCGATGGTTGACTGAGCCTGCGTGTTTGTATTGCGGATTTGCGTGCCGAAGAGACAAAGCTGCCAGTCGCCGTCAATCCCCATCGTCTGCACCTGGTTCGTCGTCACCGGCAAGACCTGCCCCTGCGTCAGATCGACCTCCCCGTTGGTTCGCGGATAGATCACCGCCGTGACCGCCTTTTCCATTTCCGGGGCAATCGTCAGAGTCACCGCGTTGTTACTGCTCCCCTGAGTCGTCACCATCGCCAGTCCGCGCACTTCGTACTCGGGGTTTTGGGCGACAATGCGGCCGCCGGCAGAGCCGCTCGGGTAGCCAGAATCATCCGCCAGCCAAACCTTCTCGCCTTGTTGTTTGAAGGCCGTTTCCACTAGGGGCCCGATCTCTTCCATGTGTCTATTAACGATATATTTATAAAAGGAAGCCTTGTAGCTGCCGATGCCATAGCGCGGATATTTCTCGAGGGTCCTGCGATCGAGCCCATACTGCATCAGGCGGTATTGGTTCGGCGGGTTGCGGAACGCTGCTTCCAAGTCTCCTTCAACAGGCGAGCCTGAGGCCACTGTGGGCACCGTGGCTAGAGGGGCAGTGGCTGTAGGAGTCGTGGCAGGCGCGATTGTAGGAGAGGGTGTTGTGTTCGGATTCACCTGTCCCGAGGCTGTGTCGGAGGTTACAGGGGCAGGTTGGTTTTCAGGGAAAAATGTGACCCTCTCAGTAGGAGTCAGGGCGTCGGCTGAATACTCCAAGGTGCAACCCGCCTTTTTGCATTTCAACTTCGCTCCCTCTCTCTCGAGGGAATCAAAGGTCAGGGAGGTCCCGTTGGCGAAGGATAAGGTGACGGGGTTGCTTCCTCCAGCTGCCTTGGCCTGAGGAAATACAAATAGTAAAAGGCAGATGCCTAAAATGGAGACTCGTGCAGTCACTGTAAGGTCGTTCATGGTGATTATTGCGTTTTGTTTTCTCCAGGTGAGTGAGGTGTGCGGCGTTTTATGCCGTACACCTCATCCAGCCTGAAATTTACGGTCACGCAGTAGGGTCGAAGCAAGGAGCCGTCGTTCCGTGATTTATTTTTTGTCGCTGCCAAACACTTTTTTGACTGCATCGAGATAGCCGTAGCCATACTCAGTATCGGGCTCGAGGTAACTCGTTTCGGTCCATTCGTTCCAGCTGTTGATGGTGATCAGCGGCGCCTGATTCGGATGGGCATCCACGAAATCCTTGGCTTGCCGCAGCGCCTTCTCGAAGTTTGCCGGGGTATTGTTGGTGATGATCGGGCCCCGGTAATGGAACGTCCGCGGGCTGGCATCCCACCCGACGGAGACATGCGGATAGTAGTGCGCCTTGTAGCTGGAGGAAATCGTCTCCCAGTCGTGCACGACATCTTTCATGATCATGTAGAAATCCCTGTTGACGTCTGCAAAGTGACAGAATTGGTAATGGGTGAGGGAGTCGAAGCCGAGTTGTTCAACCACTTCCTTCTGGGTACCAATGTTGTCGCTGGCCACGGCGGACAGGCTCTTCTTACTCTCCTTGCGCATGGATAATTGAAGTTCCAGTCCCGGAAAGCCTGCCTTCTTCACCTGATCGCGGAACCATGTGACGGCCTCCTTGGCTTGGTCGACGCCGCCCATTCCCTGCACAAAATTATTCAGGTCATAGATCATGAACACGGGCTTGCCGTCGATTTTGTAATAGGTCGGCTGGGAAAAATACTTCTCGATCCATCGGTGTGCGATTTTTTCGAACTCCGCACGGTCGACGGCTCCCTTCCAGATGAGTGCCTTGTTCTTCTGGTTAAAGCAGTCATCCGCATTGCGCTTGTCCCAGCAGAGGTTCACGTCGTGGTTCGCCCACATCAGGTAAAACTTCATCCGGCTGTTATTTTGAGCCTTAAGAAAGCCGTCGTTAAGGCAGGCCTCCAGGAACGGCATGCGGTCATACCAGTACCAGTCGTAGATGAAGACGTTCACCCCGTGATCGGCGGCGGCGGCGATTTCCATCCCCATGACGTAGGGGTCCGCTTCGTTGACATAACCCCATACAGGGGTGCGCGGCTGATCCTGCCCCTCAAACTTGGCTTGATTGTGCATGACGGTCTGCCATTCACCGATGCCTTCGGGCCAGAAGAGTTTCGCCCGGTCATCCGGGTGGTACGAGGGCCAGACAAAGGCAGCGATGTCGTAATGCTTGGGTGTTGTCTGGGCCTGAGCTTGAGTCTGAGGAGCTGCTGATGGCCCTTCCGTGGCGGGGGCAGCGATGGCGGACATTTTGGCCGTCAACAGGGCAACGGCAATCAGTGGGAGAAGACTGGGGGTAATCATAAAATATTTTTATATCGGGAGCACACCTCCGGTGCAAGGATCTGCAAGGGGGGTGCGCCGCTATCGAAGTAAAAGATACTGTCAGTCTATCAGCGATTTGTATTTGTAATTGTATCGGTACTCCCTGAGGGATACTTCCAAGCAGCTAATGCCCCGGCGACTTCATCCAGCCAGGTGGTGTCGGGTTGATACTCCGGCGGCTTGCCCATGGTGGGGATCAATCCTCCCCCCTCGGAGCACTCGTTCCAGGAGTACATGCTTAAAACCTGCGCCTCGCATTCCTTCGGATGTGAGGAGACATAGTCAAGAGCGGTTTTGATGCGGGCCGCCATGTCTCCCTTCTTGGGCAACTGGTAATGATAATGTTTCTCTTCGATCTGGTGAGTCTTTGTGTTAATCGCTCTCGGCCAAGGGTATTCCATGCTGCTGAAAGGAGGGATGTAAGGCAGCCCGGTTGCGGAAAACTTCTTCTCCAGGACGTCGGTGATGCTGGCAGTCGCTTCCGCATAGGTCGGGCTCTGGTCCCTTTTGGCAATCTTTCCACCATAGGAACCGTCGTAATTCATGAAGGCGTCGTAGCCCCATTTCTTATAGTCTTCCGCCTTATCGTAACCCGAGATGGCCATTCCGACCACGTAGGGGTTTTTCATTCCTGCATCCGTCACGCGTTTCCGGATGTAGTCGACTAACTCATTTCCAGTCATCTGTTCGTTTTCCGGTGCCGCAGCGAGTTGTTTATTGAAATTCTCGGGATAGAACACAATGACCAGGGGCCGGTCATCCATTACCCTCTGCCAATTGGGCATTTTGATGTACTCGATGGTCTCATCCATCATGGTCGCGACCCGGCTGCGGGTGTATTTCATCGCCGGATTCTCCCCGTAGAGCGCCCAGACAAAATGCATCTTCTTGGCCTCTGGGATCTGGCTTGACATCTGGGCGTGCAGATTTTTCAGCAACCCCCAGCCGCCATGGGTGAGTCGATCGGACGGCCCATGATAGATAAAGAAATCAATGCCGGCGTTATAGGCATAACGGATTTCCTGATCCATGCTCTTTTGGAGTAACTCCTGGTTATAAGGATAGTTGAACCAAATCGGACCTGCACCTTCCGGGTGCTTTACCGAGGTCACATCCTTGGTAAGACGGCAGAAGAACGGCGCGCGAACGTGCCACTCCTCGGGCTTAAGATAGGCCGAACCACCCGGGAGATAGCCCAGCTCCTGATCCTGGGTGTACCCGTCACCGGAATACATGTCCCACCGCTCCACTCCGATCAAGGGGCGGCCTCGCTGATGAGCCACATCGGTTGCAGGTAGTGGCGTTGCGGTTGGTGCCGCTCCATTCAAGGTAGGATTTTGGGTTGGCGAGGCCGTCGAAACGGAAGCCGTGTCGGGACTCGCCGGTGCGTTGGTGACTTGGAGAGGAGTCCAGGGGGAATACAGGGTTTCAGGGAAATATTTGGCCCGCTCGGTAGGTGTCAGGCTTTCGGCTGAATACTCCAAGGTGAAGCCCGCCTTTTTGCATTTCAACTTCGCTTCCTCTCTCTCGACGGAATCAAAGGTCAGGGAGGTCCCGTTGGCGAAGGATAAGGTGACGGGGTTGTTTCCTCCAGCTGCCTTGGCTTGAGGAAATACAAAAAGTACAAGGCAGATGCCTAAAACCGAAAGTCGTGCAATCAATATAATGGTGGTTATATGCTTTTTGGGGAGAGAGAGTGGGGGGGGATGATTTCTAACAGTGGCTTGCGGTTAAGAGCGATAATCGTTCCGATCTAACGAATGAAACCTATTCTTTCCGCGTGATTTCATAAGACCCTGAGGCGACTTCGAGAACAACCCCTCCCGACTCCATTCTCAGGAACTTGATGCCCGGCGTCTCTACGATGGCCTTGCCGTGTTCTGTCACCGCTTCGATCCCGCTGGCAGGCTTGCCTGGAAGTGAGGGCACGTACACCGTGGCGCTGGTGTTGGGAGGGATGGTGACATCCATCACGAGCCGGTCGTTCGTCCGTTGCCAGGAGCTGGTGATGAGGCCGTGTGGTGAGTCAAAGCGCGCCTTCACCCAGGTCAGATCACCCACGAGCGAGGGTTTGATCCAGAAATGGGCGAATCCCGGCGAGGCCGGATCGGGACGAATTCCCGCGAGGTACTTGAAAAAGTAGCTGCTGATGCAGCCGTACATCGGGTGGTCATGGGAGCAGTCGCCGCCCCATGTCTCGTACATGGAGGTTGCACCCGACTTCATCATCCAACCCCAGCCTGGATAGGCGGTGTTCGTGACCATGGCGTAGGCGATCTCCGGGCGTTCCGAGGCCAGCACTTCAATCAGTGAGGGGGTCCCGATGAATCCGGTGTTGAGTCGGTTAGCGCGGGTGACATGCACGTTCTCGGCAAGGTGGTCTAGCACCGTCTTCCTCGCCGACTCCGGCACCAGGCCGTAATCCAGCGGTACGGCATTGGCGGCCTGCCGATAACCGGTGGGGATCTCGCCGTGGTACTGATTCTCTTTCGGATCCAGGAACTCCTTGTTGAATGCTGTCACGATGCGCCCGGCCCAGTTGTCGAATGAGGCTGCCTCGTCCGGTTTGCCGAGTTGGTGGGCCAGTCCGGCGAGCGTCTTGACCACCCGGTAGTGGGCCGCCGTGCCGTAGAGGGTTCGTCCCTCAGGGGGGGGGCATAAGAAGGTTTCTCCGTTCTTGGCCGGTTCATCCAAGGGTGACGCCCAGTCTCCCAGAGCATCCTTGATGATCTCGGGTTTTCCCGGCACCTGTCGCTTCAGGCTGCTGTGGGCAAAACTCTTCATGGCCTCGTAATGCTGCTCCAGCGACCGGCGGTCACCGTAGAAGGTCAGGAGCTGGGGCGGAACATAGACTAGTGCGGCGGGCCACAGGGTGGAGTCTCCGCTGCCGCAAACTCCCGTGGGGGCGACGAGACTGAGTCCACCTGTTGAGCTTTGCGTGTCGGCCAGGTCTGTCATGCACTTGGCATAGAATCCGGCCATGTCGAAATTGAACATCGCCGCCTCGGCGGTGAGGTAGAGGTCGGCGGTCCAGCCCTGTTTCTCACGGTGGGGGCAGTCGGTCTGGATGCTGTGGAAGTTGTTCAGGAACGTGGCCTGCGACGCCTGTTGGATTTGGTTCAGCAATGGGTTGGAGCATTCAAACTCGCCGACAATGGCCAGATCCGAATGCACGGGAATGGCCTCCACGCGGTCGATGACTACACCGTCGTCGGCCACGACGCGGATGAATTGAAATCCCATGTAGGAAAAATGGCAGGAGAAAGTTTCCGGCCCGCCACCCTTGAGGATATAGCCGTTCTGCTGACGGACGCCGGCTGTCTGGTCGCGGAACGTATCCTCGGGATGAGCCACGGCGCGTTTGGGATTGCCGTGCGGGGTGTTGCCTCGAAGTTCCGGATCCTGGGGAACTTCCGCGTAATCGACCAGAACCCGTGAGCCTGCAGGGCCATGAACGGTGACACGCGCCCAGCCCGAGAGATCGCGTCCGATGTCATAGAGGCGCTCCTGCTTGGAGCGTTCGATGCTTCGTACTGGTGCGAGCGGGGGGAACTCGCGGATCGGCGGGATCAGCTGAGCCTGAAGCGGATGCTGCCTATTGATCACAGCCGGCGCTCGCCAGCCCTTCACATCGAAACCGCTCGACGACCAGCCCGGCTGCTCGCGCCGGGCATCGTAGAGTTCGCCATGCCGCGTGTCGTCGTAGAGGATTGGTCCTCCCGCGGTGCTCCAGGAAGCATCCGTCACGACATCCTGCGTGGTGCCGTCGTGATAGTTGATGGCGAGTCGCGCGATCAGGCGGGGTTGATCAACCCAATCGGCACCCCTCAACCCCCAGATGTCGTTACAGAGTGAGGAGAACTGTCCGCGGCCAAGCATAGCCCCCAGAGTGTTGGTACCGTTCCTGAGAAGGGGAGTCACGTCATGCGTCACATAAAACGCACGCTTATGGTAGCTGGTCCAGGCGGGGTCGAGCACATGGTCGCCGACCCGCTGACCGTTCAGGAATGCCTCGCAGTAGCCAAGCCCGGAGACGAAGAGTGTTGCCAGGCGGACGGGCCGGTCGAGCGTGAACTCTTTTCGGAAAAGCGGCGACGGGTCGTAGGCGGGATGGGCGGCCTCGGCATGCTCCCAGATCGTCCTCCCTTGGCCGGTGATCCAGGGGAACGATTTTTTGACCCCCTTGGTCTCCGAAGCCACCGACTGGTTCCATTGACTCCGCCACTCTTCCTCCGGACGGAAAGCAATCCACTTGGCCGAATGCCAATCCTCCTTGGTGAAGAGGCCGGTGAGAAAACTCGCCGGCACGCTCCATGCACCCTGCTCACCCTGCTTATCCCAGACACGCACTTTCCAGAAATAAGGGGTCGCGGCTACAAGAGGCTTCCCGCCGTATTCGATCTGGATGGATCGGGGTGAGGAAACTTTGCCACTGTCCCAGAAATCACCCTGGTCTTTCGCAAGGAGTTCAGGGCTCGATGCGACCAGCACCCGGTAGGCGGTTTGAACCTCACCGCGCTGATCAGAAACAATCCGCCAGCCCAGGTTCGGCTGTGGAAGATCGACTCCCAGAGGAGCCGACAGATTCTCGCAACGCAGATTCGTCGCCGCCACCCCAGCCCCATCGGCCTGCAACGAGGCCAGCGGTGAAAGCAGCAGGAGGGCTAAGAGTGGGAAGGGATTTTTCATAGGGTTGCTTTGCTGATGCGACGACTCAGTGCTCGTAGATGGCGAGGCCTGCACAGGAGGAGGACTGGTTCGGCTTGTTGCCACAGGACGGCTTGGCCAGGGTGGAGGTGAAGTGGGCTCCCGACTTAACCAGTTTTGCCTCGGTGGCGGTGGTGGCGGGATAGCTCGCGAGTTCACCGACCGTTGTCCAGGGACCATCCTTCTCGGTTTGCACCTGCACCTGGGGTTTCCCGGCAGATGTGTCGAACCAGGCGCCATTGGAGCTCTTGTCGCCGGAGAGGAAGACCACCCGGCCGACGGAGGCTGGTTTCGCCAACGTTACCTCGTGCCAATCCTGCTTCTGCTTGGTGTTGTCGCTCGTGTTCACCGTCCCGCCATCGATGAGCGACCCCCAGACGCCATTCTTCGGATCTCTGAACGGCCCCGGCTTGTGGCCCCGGGAAAAACTTTCCCTGCCACCCATGGCGAGGTTGCCTCCTGATTGGTCGGGTAACGGCAGCCACACTCGGTAGTAGGAGTTGGGACTCGTTCCGACGGTGCCGATGGGTGCAAGCAGGTCACGTGCGGCAGGGATGAATCCGAGGATTTTTTCGGTTAGCGACTGTCATTGATGGCTTTGACGGTATCGGAGCGATTGCTATGCGATGCGCTGGCCTTGGCCCGTGTCGCCACTGTGGGGAAAGGCCGTGGCTCGGCCATGTCTATCGTGCGCGGCATCCACACCTGCATTTGGCCGGCACCACGATTGCACCAGGCGTAATAGGGTATGGCAGTGAGGGTCGCCGCCTCGATCGCAACCGTTCCATCGGCACGACGCATGGCCGCCGTCCCCTGGCCGCTGAGCACCGTGACGCCACCAAGCAGGTCGGGACGGAATTGCGCGGTCAGCACGACATCATCCGCCGTGGCGAGGTGGAAGATCGCGCCCTGATGATCGGCGCCCTCGAAGCAATAAACCACCGGGCCGCGTTCAAATGCCACGCGACCGGCATCATCGGCCACCTTGTCATTCGCCACCACCCGCCGCACCGGCATGGGAAGGTTCAGAGTCAACACATCGCCTTTCTTCCAAGTCCGGGTCACCGCCACATAACCCTTCTGCACCTCCAGCGTCTGCGCCTGGCCGTTGACGCTCAGAGACACCGCGGGCGCGGGTTGGTCCGCATAACGATAGAGGTCGGTGGGCACAGGCTGGTTTCGCGCCCATCCGGGGATGCGTACCCGCACGGTGAAATCGGCGGATTTTTCAGGGGAGACGGTCAGTGCGATCCTCCCGTCCCACGGATAGCGCGTCTCCTGCTTGAGCGTCACGTGAGTGGCGGCGACCTCGGTTTCGGCGGTGCCGGCGGCGAACAGGTTGACGTAAAGCTGATCCGCGTGCACCGCATATTGCAGGCCGGGCACAGACGGCAGAAAGCGGGTGACATTGACCGGGCAGCAGGCAGTACCGAACCACGCCTTGCGTGCGTAACCGCCCTTGGACACCAAGGGATTCGGATAGAAGAAATGATCGCCTGAGAGCGAAACTCCGGAGAGGAAACCATTATAGAGGGTGCGTTCCAGCACATCGATGTATTTCGCATCGCCGTGCAGCAGGAACATCCGATGATTCCAAAGGCAATTCGCCACTGCGGCGCATGTTTCGTTATATCCGTTGTTGGGCATTTCATAGGCATTGCCAAAACCTTCTGCCATGCCGACTCCGGAACCGATGCCGCCGTGCAGATAGAGCTTGCTGCCGACGGTGTCGGCCCAGACGGCATCCACCGCCTTCGTGTAACCCGAATCGTCGCAGAGCGCGGCGATGTCAGTCATGCCCGAGAGCATGTATCCGGTGCGCACCGCGTGGCCAACCGCCGCAGTGAGTTGTTCGAGTGGGACTTCGTTAGCGAAGTATGAGTCGTTCATTTCGAACTTCACGCCCGCAGGCCGCCGGTAATGACCGCGACATTGCAAAAGAAACCTAGCGAGATCAGTGTACTTTGGCTCGCCGGTGACGCGGCCGAGTTTTACCAACGCGAGTTCGATCTCCTGGTGGCCTGGTGAAATGTTTAACTGGCCGGGGCCCGGTCCCCACGTTTTCTGGATCAGATCAGCCGTCTTGATAGCAATGTCGAGAAACGTGCGTTTCCCCGTGCATTGATAGTGGGCCACTGCCGCCTCGATCATGTGGCCCATATTGTAAAGTTCGTGACTGTCCACCCCATTGACCCCGCCCATTTCATTGAGCCATCGGACCTTGCTGGCACGGTCCGGTGCCTTCTCGCCGTGAATGGTGCGGGCGGTGTAAAGATAGCCGTCGGGTTCCTGCGCCTTCCCGATAAGCGTTGCCAGATCGTCGAGGTATTTTTGTTGAATGGGATCGGGATCGGTGGACAGGGAATACGCCGCGCCTTCCGCCACCTTATAGACGTCGGAATCGTCATAGGGACAGCCCTGAAATGAACCATCCTGCAGTTTCGACGCCCGCCGGAAATTAGGGATGCGGGTTTCCTCGCATTTCTTGAAACAACTCGGCACGGTCACCCGGGCATTGGCGTCGATGCGCGGTTTCCAGAAGATGTCATCGAGGTGGACCTGGCTCATCGGTACCGGGGTCACCGGATAATCGTGTCTGTCCGACAACGCAGATGATGTTGGTTTCGTCGTCGCGGGTTTCTCAGCCTCGACGCCCCACGCTTGAATCGTGGCGAGCGCAAGGGTGAAGAGTAGTGTTAGGGTGCTTTTTGAGTGTGTTTTCATAGAATTGGTTAATTATTATTTTTCCTTGCTGAAGTTCTATTTCTCTTCCAACGATTTATTCAGGACGTCGTTCGAAACGGAAAACGTGGTACCATGCCTTGTTCCCTTAGGGAGTTTGAGTTTGTCAGTGTAATCCTCCCAGCTTTTGAAATCTTTTGTCCGCATGACTCCATAGGTATGTTTTGCGTAGGCATCGTAGTACACATACCAGAACTCACCTACCTTAAGGCAGGTAGGACCTTCGACCCAGAGATCTTTCGGGGAAAATGGTTCTGATGCTTTGTTCCACGGACCTGTCACCTTGTCACTGAAAGCAACGTAGAGGTTCTTTGCTGGCGGCGTTTTGGTTTCATCCTTGAGAACCATCACATACTTTCCACCATTATTGATAATGGTCGAATCAATCACGTTAAATCCGGGTTCGTAGAAGAGCTTTGTTTCCGTGAAGCTGTTGAAATCCTTTGTCGTTGTACAGTATATCCGGTGATTCAAGCCGTTGTCTCCGCTCGCGACTGTTTCAGGAAATTTACCTGTAATAGTCGTTGCCCAGTAGATCACATACTGTCCGTTGTCAGGATCCCAGGTGATTTCAGGAGCCCAGCAGTTGCGAGCATTGGGTTCGTGCTCCATTACCGGTATGAACTTCTGCTCCGACCATTCAACAAGATCCTTGGAATGTGCCAAACCTATACCCTTGTCTCCCCAGCTGGTGGTCCAGACCATGTGAAACAGCCCATCAGGCCCCTTGATTACACACGGATCACGCATCAGTTTGCCGCCAAGTATAGGTTTCAAGAATGCCTTGTCACCCTTGAGTGCCGTCCACTCAAGACCATCGCGGCTGTATGCGAGATGAAGGCCATCTACGCCATTGCCTCTGAACGAAGCGAACAGGTAGGCTTCTTCTGTTCTAGACTTCTGAGCCGCATCTGCACCGCTGGCACTTGTTTTAAGCAATAAAGCAGACAAAAATATAGGCAGTATTCTCATTAGGAAACTCCATTTGTGATTCATATTCATAATTTTTAAGGGCAATAGTTTTGTTTGTATGGGATACGTTAAAAAACATTGTTCGTTTCTATGTCAAAACATCAGATTTATCTCAACACTCTGATAGTGCTACCTGTAGCATAATTCGTAGGCGCAAACGATGCGGTTTACTTTGTACTGAACCTGTAAGTCGTAGTTGTTTTATACTCTTGTCCTGGACGTATAATCGTTGAGGGGAAATCAGGGCGATTTGGACTGTCTGGATAATGTTGAGTTTCCAAACACAGCCCGCCACGTTTCACATAAACGTTTCCAGACTTTCCTATCAGGCGACCGTCGAGAATATTTCCTGAATAGAACTGAACACCGGGTTCTGTAGTGAGCACTTCAAGTACGCGACCGCTGTTGGGGTCATAAAGAACCGCTGCCGTTTCCAAACCATCGCCCTTGCGATCCAGCACCCAGTTATGGTCGAATGACCGCTGACGCGGATGACGTTTGATTTGCCGACGCGGGATTTTGAGCCTCAGCCCACACCGGCAACGGGGCGAGAATGAGCGCGAGGCTCAACCATCCAAAGTGTCTCGTGATGGTCTTCATCATGTTACTTGTCATTATCGTGTTCTCTATCTCTATTTTCTATTCAGCCGCATCCACCGCGCAGCGGAAGCCGAGGGTGCCGGCGCGGTCCTTGCTCGGTGCCATGAGCAGCAGTTTGCCGTGGGTATTCAGCTCAAGCTTGTTGGGGAAATACCAGCCCGAGCCCTGCGGTTTGAAGTAACTGCCGCCACGAAGGATTCCGCCGCGAGAATGCTCATCGAGGTATTCGTCGGTCCACTGCCAGACATTGCCGACCATGTCCATGACGCCGAACGGGCTGGCACCTTTCGGGAAGGCATCCACGTCTGTTGGCGGACGCAGTTCTTTATCCTTGCACTCCGGGGGAATCGCCTCGGCATTTATCGTGCTACCCCACGGATAGAGGCGTCCGTCGGCCCCCTGTGCGGCGAATTGCCACTCGGTTTCATGAGGGAGGCGCTTGCCGGCCCAGGCGGCGTAGGCCCGGGCATCTTCCTGGGAGACCCAGGTGACCGGCTTTTTGGCCCAGCCTTCCGGATAGGCGCCGTTCTTCCAATCTCTCAGGAAATTGTAATCATCGCGCGGATGATATTTCTTCGCGTCGACGAACTTCTTGAACTGCTCGTTGGTCACCGGGTAGGTGTCGATGAAGTATGGTTTCAGCGTTACCGGGTGGCTATGGTAGCAGCGCGGTGAATCTTCCCACGGGTATTGCACATCGGTGCCAATCGAGTTCCAGCCCTCGATTGCGATACCCTCGACCTTGAAATTGAAACTGCCTCCAGGGATCCGAGTCATGCCTGCGGGCGCCGTCTTGGCAGGCGCGGTGGCGGCGATTGCTACCTGCTTCTGAGGCAGGAATTTCCATTCGCCGGAGAAATCAGCCAGACGCTTGGCTGAGTAGGTGTGCATCTGGTCGAGCAGGGCGTTCAATTTCGGATCCGGTGCGCCGTCGACGGCCAGCACGGAACCGAAGCCGTATCCTTCCATCTCGAAACTTAAAATCAGTTCCTGGCCCTCCTGCTCGGGCTTCAGTTCCACGCCATGCCAGAGGTCGAAATAGCGGATGCCGGGACTAAATGGCATGCGCAACTGCGGGCCTTCAATCTGATAGGGAAAACGGTTGATCATGGTCCAGAGCGTTGCGTGTGCGCCTGGGAATCGGCTGGCAAAAACACCTTTTTGCAGCGTTGGTGTGTGGGGTTCCCAATCCTTGCTGATCAGCAGGTCCGGATAGGCACGTTCGATGGTGGCGATCCGGCGCAGGGCTTCGCCATCCCGGGGGGTGAACCCATTCCAGAGGCACCAGACGCTTTCCCAGGATTCGTAGCCGGTGCCGTTGAAGAACGCGCTCTGCAGATCCTGGCTCCTGTCGCGCCGGTAGCGCTCGTTGATGTGAACCATATGCCGGGGCTCGATCCATTTGTATTTGCTGACGTTGGGGATAATAATCTTATTGTCATTGGCCCATCCCAAATCATTCTTAACCTGGTGCGGCCAATACGCCCAACTCATGTTGATCCAAGGGAGTTCCTTCTCCCCGGATGCCAACCCATCTTCCGGCTCGAAGGCCAGAATGTTGCCGCTCTTATCCGATTCGGTCCGAAAGGTGTAGTCTTGACCCATGCTTCGCATACAGTCGCCGTTGGCGCCGTCAGCGCCGATCGTTGCCAGGTCGCGCGCGAGGGCCTGCGGGGTCGTCACCCCTTCATCCCGTGAGCCCTTTTCCGGCCACGGCATCGTGGGGAAGAGCACATGGACGCCGCGGCGGTGGAAGTCGGCCACCATCTTCGTCAAGGCCGGCAGTCCGCCCGGCATGGCGCGGAGCTGGTCAAAGGGATTCTGATTATCGATGCCGATATTGGGATAGACGTGCCAGATCAGCACCGCATCAATGCCGCCGTAGCGCTTTTCCAAATCATCCAGGTAACGGTCCACCGTGTATTTGCCCGCCACCGGATCGTAGAAATAGCGATCCTCGACCATCATCTGCGGCTGGACAAAGGCGCTCTGACACCACTGAAGTTCCGGCCGGTCATATTCGGTGCCGTAGTACTGGATGTCTGCCAACTTCAGTTCGCGCCACTTTTTCATGTCCGCGAGCCAAGTGGTTATCGAGGCATTGTCCTGATTCGGTCCCGGAACATACTCTCTCGCCATTTTGAGTTTGGCTTCCAGCGCCTTGAGCGGGTTTTCGGCCGGCTTGGGCTGGCTTGCCTCCACATCTTTGGCGGGGGTCGTTTTCGCAGGCGCGGGCTTGTCAGCGTCTGCGCCCCATACCTGCACCGTAGTGAGCATGAGCGCGAGGCTCAACCATCCAAAGCGATTCTTACTGGTCTTCATTATGTTAATTGTCATCCGATGTTGCCGACTGAGCTGATGTGGTTATGGACCAAACGCCTGCAATTCGGCGCATGATGAATACGCTTGCTCCGGCTTATTTCCACACGCCGGCTTGCCCACTACGCGAACGCCGAATATTTTCATCGGGTTCGCCAACTGACATGTGAACGTTGCGACTCCACGAAATTTGCCAGCACTGCTGGCGGTGATGACCGGATAATCCTTTAATTCACCCGCATCTTCCCACGCTCCGCCCTTGGTTGTCTGAATCTGGACACGCGGCTTGCCAGTACTGGTATCGAACCAGCCGCCGTCAGGGCCGATCTTACCGTGGGTAAAAGCCACCCGCGCCACTGTGACAGGCTCCTCCACCGTTACGGAAAACCAATCTTCAGCGGCAACCTTACCGTCCTGGGTGACCACATACGTCCCGAAGTCTTCATCATTGATAGAACCGACCACATTTCCTGAACGCGACTGGCTTTCGACGCCATCAAGCAACTGATTGTTACGGGTGCTGGATTGGAGCGGTAGCCAAACTTTATAATTCTTGAGAGTACTTCCCGCATCCGCGAACGGGATGAGCCGGATCTCCATCGGCGCACCAGCCTTGGTCGTGGCGGTATGGCGACGCAGAACCGCATTGAGATGGAAAACCTGAGCATTTGGCCAGCTCTTGACGCTTTCCGGGGCCGGTTCTGGTTTAATCGACAGCACGGACAGTGCCGGATTACCAATGCCTACCGCACAGATCGGCAAGCCTTCGGTTCCCAACATGGATTCATCTGCCGCCAACACCAACGGACCGTACATGAGGGCAACCTTACCCTCGTTCAGATGGTCACCGACAACAACCTTCGGCTCAAGTTTGAAATTCAGTTCCACCGTGTCGCCCTTGGTCCAGACACGCTTGATGGCGGCATAACCGTCGTCACCGGTCTTTGCCTCTATCGGCTGGCCGTTGAGTTTCACCGATGATTCACGACTCCAGGCCGGCATCCGCGCCTTGAAGGCGAACGGGGCCGTCGAACCGGTATCCACCGTGATGACAATTTTGCCATCACTGGGATAGGTCGTTGCGGTCGTCAACATCACCGGCGTACCATCATGGAGATTCAGTTTGGCAGTGCCGGCATCGTACAGATTAACCACCACGCCATCGGCATCGACGCTGGTCGCAAAGGTTGGAATCAGGGCGACTCCGCGCGGGCCGCTGGACAAACAGCAATGGCCGGTGAGCTGTGAGCTGTAGGGTTTCTTACCTTCTAGCGGCACATAATAACACCACGCAACGCCATCCGGCTGCTGCGCACCAAATAACTGATTCAGCACCACGTGCTCGAGCTGCGCGGCAAAGCGCGCCTCGCCCGTCAGCCGCAAGAGCTGGGCATTGAACTGAACCCAGGTGGTAGTGACGCAGGTTTCGCCGGGGCTGCCGACATTCGGCAGATCAAAGTCGACATGAAAATGTTCACCGCTGCTTGCGGCTCCAGTGATGTAGAGGCGATGATCCACGATATCCTGCCAAGCATCGCGGCAGGCTTCCAGCAGTTTGGGATCACCTGTGGTGCGATACAACTCCAGTATGCCATTGAAACAGGAAAGCATTTCATAGGCCTTGCCATTACCGACTTGGTACACGGGCTGATGATCCAGCAGGCGTGAAATAATATGTGGCCCGGTTGGCGTTTCCCAGGCGCGCAGCAGGTAGTTGCAAAAATCGAGATAGCGTTGCTCGCCGGTCATACGATAGAGAAGCACCATCGGCTCCATCACACTCCCCGAGGCAAGGCCCTGATGCATGCCGGAGGTATTGATGTCCCGTTTCCCAGCGGTTTCGCCGAAGGTGTTGCAGAGCAAATCACCGATCTTCTGACAGACGGACAACGGCTCCATGTTGCCCGTGTAGCGCATGTAGGTGACAAGACCCAGGAGGTCATATTTGTGCGCCCAGACATCCCACTCGGTCCAGCGGGGCCATGGTTTTCCGTCCGTGCTGTAGGTTCCGAGGTAACCGTCTTCTTCCTGGCACTTGCAGAGCTCGGTGACGGTCTTGTCCAGCTTCGCCCGGAGTTCCGGATCACCCGTGTAGGCCCAGGCCAGAGTGGCGGCATTGATCCATTTGCCGACATGTTCACCCTCCCATGACTGACGGCCGGGGCGTTTACGAAAGCCTTCCAGAAGACGTTCGGTGTCGATCTTGGCCAGGCGGTTCTTCTCACTGTTGGAGACGCGCGTTCCAAGCCAGCCGTCCAACACAACATGGTCGGGAATCTGGAATGACTGCTTGTCGGGAACGGCGCAGGGAACCTTTTCAGGCACCAGGGTAATCGGAGTGGCGTGGGAGGGGACCAGCATCGCGGCGGCGGCCACGAGACTCAAAAGGAGGGAGGGTTTCATTGTTATTTATTTTTACCTAAAGTCTCTGAGTTGTCTAAGGGGGGTGGTTCGCCGCGGTCGGCTATTCCGCCGCATCCACCGCGCAGCGGAAGCCGAGTGTTCCGGCGCGGTCCTTGCTCGGTGCCATGAGCAGCAGTTTGCCGTGGGTATTCAGCTCAAGCTTGTTGGGGAAATACCAGTTCGAGCCCTGCGGTTTGAAGTAACTGCCGCCACGAAGGATCCCGCCACGAGAATGCTCATCGAGGTATTCGTCGGTCCACTGCTAGACATTGCCGACCATGTCCATGACGCCGAACGGGCTGGCACCTTTCGGGAAGGCATCCACGTCGGTTGGCGGACGGCACCGCTTCTCGGCAGAGAAGTGCCGTTCAAAAATCAGCAAATGCTCTTCAGCGGCCTTCATGGGATTAAATCAGCGCTTCCCTAGCTCCTTCATGGCGCCACGGGCTTGTCGAACGAGTCGAGGGTTGCGTTACGCAAGGGGCCGCCAAACAAGCATTTGGAGAGTTCGACAAAGCCCTTGCTGCTCAAGTGGGGATTTCCAGGGCTGTAGGCCCATGCCTCATAATTCTTGGTGCGATCCCCCATGTCGATATCTAGCAGGTAGCAACGAGTGTCCTTGGCCACCACCTCTTTTTGTGCGGCAATGATCTGATCGATATTCGGCCAGTTAAATAGGTGCTTGCGGATGAAGAATCGCAACTGCGGAATACCTGTATCGCGGCGGACGACGGAAATGAAGCGTCTGAGGTTGTCACCGTATTCGGCCGCCTTTCCATCGACGCCATCGGACTCGCCCTGGTCCCAGTATACTCCCACAACTCGGACTTCTGGATAGCCTCGGCTCAGTTGCGCCATGCCTTGTCGGTAGTATTTAAGCCAGATCGCATACTGGCCATCCTTACTCTCCGGATTCCAATGATTATGTAAGCTCGTTGAGCCCGGACCGTGCTTAATCACAAAGATATCGTTGTCAGGAAATTGCTTTTCGAGTTCTCGAATGACTGGCAATTCCATTCCGTGGCACGTTGCGGTCCGAGGGTTAGAGGAGGGTTGGCAATTGGTCATCGGATCCACACGCTGAAACCCTTCGCGGGGTGTCCATATATAGCTATGGGTGTAGCTCGCCGCATCGGTCGACAATCCGACTTCGCTGGCGGTGGAACCTGCTACAAGTGGAAGCTTCTCGTCGCGTCCAAGTTTCTTGTGTAACTCCGGAGAGAGAACCCCACAGCCTCCAGCATTGGACTGTCCTGCGACTAGGAATACGATGGCGGGTCTGTCTGTTTGTTTTGGCTTCATCGTCTTCTCTTCAGCAGAAGATTCTGTACTATTTAGTAATAGAATAGCAGCAAAAAATGTGAATTTAAGTTTCATTTTTTTCCTTGTTTATATCTGTTTTTATTCCGCCGCATCCACCGCGCAGCGAAAGCCGAGGGTACCGGCGCGATCCTTGCTAGGCGCCATGAGCAGCAGTTTGCCGTGGGTGTTCAGCTCAAGCTTGTTGGGGAAATACCAGTTCGAGCCCTGCGGTTTGAAGTAACTGCCGCCACGAAGGATCCCGCCGCGAGAATGTTCATCGAGGTATTCGTCGGTCCACTGCCAGACATTCCCGACCATGTCCATGACGCCGAACGGGCTCGCACCTTTGGGGAAGGCATCCACGTCGGTCGGCGGACGCAGTTCTTTATCCTTGCACTCCGGGGGAATCACCTCGGCATTTGTCGTGCTGCCCCACGGATAGAGGCGCCCGTCGGTCCCCTGCGCGGCGAATTGCCATTCGGTTTCATGCGGGAGGCGCTTGCCGGCCCAGGCGGCGTAGGCGCGGGCATCTTCCAAGGAAACCCAGGTGACTGGCTTCTTGGCCCAGCCCTCGGGATAGGTACCGTTCTTCCAGTCTTTCAGGAAGTTGTAATCATCGCGCGGGTGATACTTCGTGGCATCGACGAACTTCTTGAACTGCTCGTTGGTCACCGGGTAGGTGTCGATG
>Ga0114962_10001612_pt1 | contig 19311 bp, 31 predicted proteins | sample C_130820_MF_Meta_FD_87017 | JGI IMG/M metagenome (GOLD analysis project Ga0114962, IMG submission 87017) | Freshwater microbial communities from Lake Croche, Canada to study carbon cycling - C_130820_MF_MetaG | ecosystem: Environmental > Aquatic > Freshwater > Lake | place: Lake Croche, Canada... | reverse complement strand
GAGTATCATTCGCTTTGCCTGACATTGAGCCGCCGTCTAGTTCACCTTCAGACATAACTTCTTCTTTGTAGCCTGTAAATGCTGAATTTGATCGCATTTTTTCATGTTTAGAAATGCCATTAGCAAGCCTCTCTAAATGCGAATGATACATACGAGCAGGTGATCCTGGTGAATTAGGGGCAGCTCTATACCCGTGCTTTTTCATATGAGTCAATAGACGATTAACATGATCTGAACTTAATGAGTGGAAATTTTTATTACGCATACCGTGCGTGTCTAGAAAGTTACGAGCCTCAACAGGATCAACCCGTTCGCTTAGCTCGACTTCTTCTTTAATAGCAAGATTCTTTAAATGTGAATGATACTGAGTAATTGCTTGACCTTTAGTTAAAGCAGGATATCCTGGTGGATTAGGATTAACTTTATACCCGTGCTTTTTCATATGGTCCAATAGACCATGCACCTGATCGGTACTCATTGAGTTTGGGTGCAAATCATTATGCAACCCGTGTTTGTCTAGGAAGGCACGAGCCTCAACAGGATCAACCGTTTCGCTTAGTTCGAATTCTTCTGGAATAGCAGCACGTGCTAAATGACGAGCCATATTCTCAGGTTTAATTACGTTGCCAAACTTATCTTTATGAACCTTAGGTTTAGAATGTCCACCTTCAAATGGCACAGCTTCTTTAGGTGCCTTAGGTTTTGTGTCTTCTTCACCCAGCTTCTTTAGACGATTGATTTCTGCTTTGCCACTCTTAAATGCCTTTTCAGTTTCTTTTTCTTTTTTACCCATAGCAAGAATTCTTTCACCAGCTTCTGGATCATGGCTCATAAATTTTCTAACTGCTACATCTCTTTTAGAAGCTTCAGAAACATCAGTTGACTCCTTATGATTGGACTTGCGCAAGGCCTCGAAGCCTAGAGCATCATAGTGCTTTGGATGAATATAGTCAATTACCTTGTCTCGTGGAGCAGTATCCATCTTACGTAGGTGTTTATCTAGAGCAGGTAGATTGCCCGTTTTAATATGATATGCTGCCTTGAGCATGTCATCTTTATCAATGCCACCTTTGGTGTTTGCATAATGCGTTAGTGCTTTATGGTCACCAATTTTATAATCATCGGTCCAATCATGTGCTTCTGTTGTAGGAACATTAGCATGACGGCCTTGTACCTTGGCGTATGCCATACCCATACCAGCATCACGATTCTTAGCATCAGGTTTTTGTGATTGCTTACTTGCCTTTGAGAAATATTTATTGGCTAACTTAGTTGAAATCTCATCAACCTGCTCGACTTCTTCTTTGGTGCTGGAAAGCGTTTCGTGAGAATGTTTTATTTTTCTAATTGCCATATCTCTTACTTTTTCTCTAGGACCTTCAGGAGATTCATAATGCTGTTTACTTGTATTTCCTGCAAACTTAGCGTATGGTCCACGATTAAGAAGATAAGTATGAATATGAGTAGCAACATAATGAGAACCTTTCATACCATGAGCCTTATTTCCTATCGGAGAATAATGCACTGTTCCAATCTCAGCTCCTTTAGAATTTTTAACTACAATTGGATTACGATCTGTACCATGCGCCTTGTTCTGAGCAAGTGTCGTATGCGCACTACCCTTGTACCCAACAGATTCATCTGCATATTCAACTTCTTCATTCTTAGGTTCTAGATGTTTAATTCTATTCCAATAATGAGGTGACATATTACCATGACCATGGCTCCGTGCCATTTGTCTAGCAATATCTTCTACAGATTTACCAGCATTCATACCACCTCTGGTTTGAAGCTGTTTAATGTCTGCGTGTAATTGTTCTGGTGTCTTTTTTTCTGTGTTTTGTTTATGTTTAATTACGCTAGAAGGCATGCCACCCTCATCAACCTGCTCGACTTCTTCGCCAAAGTTATAAAAAGGTTTGTTGGGTGTGCCCATTTCGTTCTTAAAGGTTTTTAATGTTTTCATTTTGTTTGTTTTGCCCCTTAGCATATAATTTCTTGTTCCGTCTGGATTGTCTGTAATGCGAGTCGCAGTCGCACCAGATGATCCCCCAAATGATCCTGGCATGGGACTTACCCCTGCACCTAGGCCGCTATCGCCGCCCAATCCACCATCTTCGTCGATACGATACATTTGAGCAAGCTTAAGTGCTTTGCGGCGCTTTAGTTGCATATTCTTATCAGCAGGTTCAACTGATTTATCATATCCTACTTCAACACCATCAGCACGATCCATAGGCTCACGCTCTGCTGGAATAACGTACCGTGTGCTTTCGTAAGGATTCTGTGCCATACCTGCATCTTTTGTATCGTCAGCTTTTGCACTAAAGGTAGCGTTCAAGCCCATGATCTGCTTATCAGCAAGATTCGGCTTTTTATATTTTCGTACAACAGCCTCTGTCGTGGCCCGATAATCCCATGACTGTGGTGATTTGTTTCCAGGAGGAGATACAACACCTGTGCCATATGGCTTATAATATGGATTGTCTATACGACCTGATCTTGTTTCTTTTTTTGCTGCAGTGAGTTTTTGGCTTTTCGCTTGTGTAACATCTTCACGCTTATGTTCTGCAGCAGCACGCTTTTGCTCGTGTTCTTTACGCATTGCTTCATGGCGCTGAGCTGCACGTTGAGCTGCTTCTGCTGCAGGAGATTTTTTAGGTAATGTAGGATCCATTATTTTGCCTTACGTATTTCTTTAACTGTTTTTTTCTGAGGAGGTGTCATACCTGCCTTTACGTCATTAAACAATTCTTTAACATGATGTGATTTCATTGAGCCGGGCGCACCAGCAGAGAATGATTTAAGATCATTGTTCTGCACATGTTGTCTTTGAGTAGATGCTGAGATACCAGCAGTACCTTCTGCATCAGGATCACGATCACCTGATGAGACCAAGTTAACATGTTTAAAGTTGTAATGTCCATGAGTACCAGACACTCCATTATATTTATTGACTAGTTTTTTGTATTCAGGAATACGATCTGAACCTGCAACCATGTGCAGATGTGTTACGCCCTGGTCATGTAACTTTGAAAGCTGATGAAGCAATGTAGGATGCTTAGGATCAGCAACAGACGTATGGACATCTGGAAAAGCACGCTTAGCATGTTTTTCTTTTTGCTCGGGTGTCAAAGGATTCTTTTTAGGATCATAGGTACGTGAAAGAACAATGCTGCCGGTACCGCCAGTCTTACGTGTATTCTCTTTTACTTTCTTATAAGCTTCTTCATGGCCTGCATGAGGAGGATTAGCACGACCCCAGAATAATGTATGATGGCGCTCATGCTCTACATCTTCATTAACCTTTTCACGCTTACGTCTTTCAGCGTAATCATTACGAGTAGGCACTTTCTTACGAGCAGGCGCTTTGCCGCTGATGATATCTTCTTCACGCTTACGGCGCCGAAAGTAATCCGTTGACTCATTCTTTACAATGATATCTGGATTAATAAGAACAGGATTAGGTTTCTCACCTGTAAGTGTTTGTCCATTGACAAGGTTTGAATTACCTTTGGCAGCATTAATACGCTTCATGATTTTATCTAGAAATGTGCCCATTACATTATATTCCCTGAACTTTTAATCGAGCTTAAAGGATCTGATTGTGATGAAAATTTTACACGCTGTCTTGCAAAGGGCTCACCTTTATGATAGAACACAACGCCAGCACCATGTTGCTTAACCGTGATATTTTTATGATCTTTTAAAATATGTTCGTGGTCTAGTGCAGGATCTGCATGTGCAAATTGAAAATTGCTAGTACCAGTAGTTGTATGCCTAATATGCCCATGACCTTGAGCTTGCATCGGAGTAGCATGAGCATGTAATACTTTATTCCGAATATGGTCTGCAAGTTCTTCAGAAGGCATACTAGACATTGTTGTATGCATATGCCTTCCAAGATCGTGAAGCAATTTAGTATTACGTTGCCGAACATCTTCATTTGCCGCAGGATTTTTTCTTAGATATTCTTTACGGGCAACAGGACTAGTCATGCCAACTAATTTAGGATGTCGCTTTAAAATAGCTGCTTTGTGTGCATCATGCAAAAATTTTCCGCCAAGTGTGCTTTCAATACCATGATTAGATACCGGAACATCAGCACCGGGTTTATCTGAAACTTTTAAACTAACGCCATGATGTTTAATCTGCCCCCCTTCGTTCATTGTATGAATAACAAGATCAGAATCATCTTCTTGCTGTGACGCATGAATACCTGTTGAACGGTGTAGGTCACCTGGCTTTGATGTCCAATGCACACTATGTACAGTCCCATTTGTTTTCTTTCGAAGATCATCAGCAGCGGCCTTTGCACGATTATTAGCAAGATCATAATCTTCTTTAGATATAGAATCTTTTAAACGGTCGTGTGCTTGTTGTGGAGATTCACCTTCAGCATTTGGATGTTTGTCCATATGCTTCCCCCCATTCAAATGAAATCCAACACGCAGTTCATGTAGAACACCTTTGGTATTGGGTGACATTTCTGATTTAAATTTAGCAGCAGCTTCTGCAATTAAACTAGGAAGCTTTTTTAAAAATGATAGCATACTTAAACCTTTTTGCCCAGTGTTCTAGATGCTTTTAGAATTGCACTGCGAGCACGATTGGCCGCTGTGAATCCACCTTCACCACGATCCACAATCTTTAACCCGCCAGCAACAAAACCTTCAGGACCTGTTTCTTTTCCTTCGATTGCGTGTCCATATCCGCCATGAGCAGATTTAGCAAGCGCACGAGAAAGCAAATTGGTTGCCGCTTGGACATGACCATGTACTTTTAATGTTTTAATTAATTGCTTTTTATTAGTATCTACATGAGCAACAGCAGAATCTTTTTGTGCTGCTTTTTCATCTTTTGTCTTTTGTAGCTTGACTGCATCAATTTTCTTTTGATGATGATTGATCAAATGCTTTCTGTAGCCCTCAACAGAAGGTGTGTCGCCGCTTGTTACTGTTGAGTTGATATAACTACGTAGAGTTTGCTCATGCCCCTGAGTGTGCTTAAGATCGTGTTTCGCCATGAGTTTCTTAGCTGTGTTTAAATGCCCAAGCACTTGACGCTTAGAAACAGGATCAATGCTATGTTGTTCTTCATGTCCGACTACATGGTTCATTAAATGAACATCAGGATGCTCATGAAATTCTGAATTATCTAGAATGGGATGCGCTTCACGATTAGGACCTTTAAGTTCTGAATGAATCACCATACTGACTTTTGATTTCTTGAGCTTCTGACCTTCTTTAGAATCTTCAGGCACAGAGTATTGGATCGTATTAGGAGTGTAACTAATGCGACCTTTAGAAATTGTTCTTTGTTCAGGAGTGCTTAGAACTCCGCCCTGATACTCACCTTCACGATGCGGCAGCACTTTGCCTACATGAGCAAGTATGGCTTTAAGGGGGGTAGCAACATACGGCTTGTGTCCGTGTTGCTTGTCAATATCTGCTTCTGAGTAGTTATAATGTGCGCCAGCACCTTTGTACTTGACGCCGACTTTGCCTTTTGCATCTCGATGCATCTGGACAGACATCTTGTCATCAATCTTTCGGGTAACAGGGGTAGAGCCTTTAGCAGCTCCCTCTATGGTTTTGATAGCATGAGCAGCGGCATGGTGCCCATCAAAAATTCGATCTGATGGGTGCTCAATATGTTGAATACCGCCCGCTGTATTATCTTCTGATAGGAAGTTGCTTAAGCTCATGGGTCACCGAAGTTATAGGTTGATACATTATTTATATATCAACAAACTCATTATATCCAACTAGGTTTCTCTCTCTTAGTCCAAGCATGTAAGTGTGTCTTACCACTCTTATAATAGTTTCTGTAATTTTCAACAGGATTTTCTGAAATAATGTATTCAGGTGCCATAGCAGACGGGGGTGTAGTGAAGTCCCAGTTTTTTAATTTGAATGGCGGCGACTGAATCTGATATCCAAGTTTTTGCTGCGTCAAATGTTTTTTATTATATCGATATGTGTATTCTTCACACAAAGCAAAGAAGTGATCGACCAACCAGTTGTAGTTTTCTACTGATTGACGAATCCACACAGCGCTGGGGTGATTGACATGTGTGGCGGTATACATAACCTCTTCCCGACCATCACCTAGTACCCAGCGCTTTGCTTTACGCCCGGTAGCAGATTGCCCCAAGGTTTCTGTACCGTCAATGACACGATGAGCAGTAGAAAGCAACTGTGCGCTCTCTAATATCATTTTTACTACGTGTTTGTCGACCATCCATTCAGCCGCTTCACGAGGGTTCTCTGACAGATAAAATATGTTCATTATTTTCCTTATTCTCTTTGTTTAACCAATACTCAGCAAGCTTGTATTGATAAACAAATCGTCTGGGTTCATGTTCATAGTTAGCAAAGTTGTCTTTAAAAATCTCAGACATTTTATCTAACACTTGTTCTAAATTACTCGGCACCATATTTAATCTTGTTTATAAAACTAAGTTTTTGGGTTCTTGTCCAATCAGAAAGATATGCATTGTCATCATCAAACATACGAATATATTCTTTAGGTCCAATTTCACGCACCGAACTAACAACATCATCTAGATGTTCTTGTGAGAACTCCTTTAGATTGCCGTCATTCATAGTAACTTCATCAGCGGCATGACTTAATTCATCTGCATCTATTACGTAGCGCATACGAAACATTGAAATTGTTTCAACCATATATTTAGGCATCATCTTCTCCTAGAGGTATTCTAAACCTGTATCATCAAGTGTATAACAAACATGTTTTATATTAAAATTAGCAATAGCACGCTGACATCCAGGACATGGTTTTGCGAGTCCTTGGATATGAGTTTCTTTTTGATCGTTAGACCATTTCATGCGGCAAACATACAGTTTGGCTCTAGAAACAATATCTGTGCTATGCTTTCGAAGAGCGTTATAGATTGCATCTGTTTCGGCATGTAGAAAAATTGCTTCTTCATTAGTGGCGAATTTTTTCTGAAAGGGGTGTGATTTCTTTTTATTTGTTCCAATAGAAATTATCTCGTTTCTATAGACTAAAGCTGCCGAAACTCGCACACCTGACATAGGCTCTAGAGACTCAGCAACCTTTGATAAGACCTTGATAACATGCTTTTCTTTCATGATTCATTATACAGAATTTAAAATTTAATGTCAACCAACTTGGTGATGAGTTTGATATTCGCTAATAATCTTCTTAGCTTTGTCAATCCACTCATCTCTTTTTTTAACAAAAACTTGTGGTGAATCATTATCAACAGCAATTAGAACAACCAATTGAGGTACAGATATGCCTGTACGTTCCTCAAACATGACTGCATAGCACGCACACTGCATGAAGTAGTCATGAATCCAATCTTCTCGTTTAGTTTTATTTGCTGTTTTAAAGTCAATCGCTGATCGCTTGCCATTCCATTTTGCAATGCAGTCGACTGTACCTGCTAGGCCTAGATGCTCAGAATAGAGCGGTGCTTCTAGTGCATAGATGTCTGTGACGTTTTGTTCTAGTATAGGCTTGATACTATTAAAAAGATCAAGCGTGCCCATGTCTTTATTATCACCAAAGTAATCTTCTTCATTGTTTAAAAAGTTCTCACAAACTTTATGAAGCTTTGTGCCACGCCGAGCAGCCTTAGATGAGATTCGATTAGCTTCTTCCTCACCAACCTTCTTGCGCCACTCAACAAGCGAGTCTTTCTTCAACCAACCTAATACAGTGGTAACAGAGGGAAGCTTTTTGCCATTAGGTGTGACATAGAGCCTCCCTTTGTCTCCATCAACTCTATTAAGCGTAGGAAGCGCTTCGCCTAAAGACTGGTGTTTGAACTGGATGTGCTTCTTCATATCGCTCTCTCTTAATAATATATTCTTTGACTGTTGCACTGCGTACAATATCATCAATGCCAAATTCTACAACACCAAAGCTTTCCATAGTAGAAAGAATGGTTAGAAACTTATAGAATCCTGTAGCTTCTCTTTTTAAATCATTCTGGCGACAATCACCAGAAAAAATCACTTTGCAATTGTCACCTACACGAGTGATGACTGAGTGCAATTCTTCATCAACCATATTCTGGAATTCATCTACAATAACAATGCAGTCTTTCAATGTAATGCCTCTAACAAATGAAGAGGTCATGAATTCAATGATGCTTTTCTTCTTCATGAGACCATATGCATCACCACGACCGACGATCTCCGTACAAATCGCATTATACGGTGCCTCATACACCATCGACTTCTCTTCTGCACTTCCAGGCAAGAATCCCATATCTCTTGTCGGGACAACTGATCTTATAATAACAATCTTTTTATAATCTGAATATCCTGATAGGACTTCGTGTAGTGCAAGGTACAGCGCACAAAAGGTCTTACCTGTTCCTGCAGTACCATATAATAACAGATTCTTGTTATCGTTGTAAAGATCAAATGTTTTTTGTTGGTTCTCCGTAATGGGTTGTATTCTGGCTAATCGAAACGAATTTTTTTCTTCATAGGACTTATTATTATAAGATGAGCTGCGTGATGGTTTCCTAGAAGGTTTTTTAGCCATGATGCTCCTTGTTACCAAGTGTTGATGTTGCTTCGGATGTTTTTCTTTTTAATAGTTCTCAGAATATCACGAAATGACTCTGCCGGTTTGACTCGGCCTAGCCTTACTGGGTCTCCTAACGAGACTGCAGACAAAACTTGGGTGATGTGGGGGTTATCTTTAAGGAATTGTTCTTTGGCTGAAATAGACATGAAGTCTTCCCATTCCTTACCTGTGTTATTATCTTTGAAGTCGTATGTAGGCATAACCACCCTTTAGTTTATTTATTATTATGACGATTAGTACGTGAAACTGTCATCTTCATCAGTAAGCTGAATAAGATCATCAATACTTTTTGTTTTTAACGCATGTGTAAGCCGTTTTTCTTTCTTGTGTTGCACATAATCATCACGGGTAAAGTGTCGGGCATCTGCGTCATCTAAATCATCATAAAACTTATTATGATGCTGTCTCTTACTCTTACTCATTCTCAACAACCTTCTTCTTCTTGGTCACCTTTGCTGGCTTAGGTTCTTCTGCAGGTAATAATCCTGGGAATGTATTACGTACAAGTTCAGCAGTGATACCCTCATATGGGATCTGCTTTGCTTTAACTGCCAGTACTAACTTTGCATCTGCAGGATCTAGCGATTCAAGCATGTTGATAAACATTACTTCTTTCTTTGCTTTTGGCACCTTAGGATTGCCTTCACCTACGAATAGATACAATGTTCTCATGCTAGAATATAACATGGTTTGCTGATCTAAAAACTGGCAAGGCTTATAAGGGGGATCACCCTCTGGCAGATTAAAATTCAAATTTGGATCAAATGCTAATTTTAACATTGTGGTCAAACATTGATTTGTATGATGCTTTGCTAACATATCCTGTCGCTTGAGCGCATCCTTCTCTTTAGAAATCTTTTCAAAGATCTCAGAAACACCTAATCTCATTTTCATTCTCCGTTAAAAGTCACTAATAGATTCCATCAAATTCTTGAGTCGGTATGCAATGAAATAGTTAAACAACTTGCTACGATCTTTTTTCTGTGAAGAAAATTGCTCAATAACTTGTGTACTAATATTCTCTGGAATAAACTCAAGGTCAATCAACTGTTGATTTCTTTTGTAATTTCGATACATTGTTTCATTACAAAACTGTCCTGGATCTTGCAAAATCCAACTTGATAACTTTTTGGTTGTAACTGGAGCCTGCCTTCCGCCCATGACAAAGACATCGTCAGGCGAAAGGAAATTAGGAACTCCATCGCCAGCATCACCACGTAAAATGTGTTCCTTGAGAAACAATTCTGGGTTAGTGCAGACAATGTATTTTTTATTGACAGGGCTGTATTGTTTAACATTAGGGTACTTCTGCAGTTGTGAGAAGTCCTTGTCACCAGAGAGAATAAGAATTTTTTCTTTGGCATGATACTCTTTAACTAGAGTAGCAATAATATCATCGGCTTCTGCGTGTTCTACTTGTATGACTTTGTATGGGAAATGCTCTTTAAGTTCTTCACGTATCTTATTTAGTGAATCAAATATTGCACTCCAGTCAAGTTCTGAAGCCTCACGATCTCTTTTACGATTTGCTTTGTAGTATGGATATATTTGTTTGCGCCAGTAGTTCTTATCGTCACATGTGATAATCATCTCACCATACTCTGGTGTGAACTTCATCTTATGACCACGAAGCGAGTTAAGAACCATGTGACGAACAAGATCTTCTTCGATCTTGATATTTTTGTGATTGCCAATCTGTGCCATAAGATTGGATATCATCACCTGATTTAAATCAACGAGTATCACTGTATCATCCTTATAAGATCATTTATATATTATATTATAACATACTGTAAGTTATATATCAACCGTCTATTCTAGGCACTTCTATAGCGATTAATTTTTCAGCAGCAATTTGCATACCATGTTCTACATTAAGTGATTTTAATATAAGAGACTTAAGAGACTCTGACACTAGAACGCAATCTTTAATATATTTTGCTTCATCAAACACAAATCCCATCGTAGACATTTTAAAGAACAGTTCGTCCATTAACTCAGATACCATGAAAGAAACAAACTCAATTCTATTCTTTTCTACCTCTGCTCTAAGTTCTTGCAGAGAGGATGTTGCGGCAAGATTTTTATTCTTATTGGGAAACTGAACAACATTACTTTTTACAGGGGGAACTTTTAGAGTTTTTGTTGCCCTCTTCTTTCTAGGCTTTTTTTCTTTTTCCAATTGCATCTCCCTGCTACCTTATTATTTATCTTTTAATGACTGTAGTAGTGCAGACCATTCTGCCGCTTTGGCTTTCCAATTGTGTACTCGATCCACTTGAATCTTTTGTAATCGTAGATCAGCACAAATTTCTTCACGTTGAGTACGAATGACATTGACTGCTTGTTGCAACACTTGATAGAACGCATTAGCATGAGCATTCATATCCTCTTGCCACTGATACATCCAGGTCAATCCCATAGACGTTTCAGGAAGCGCCGCAAGGTTCGGGTGTACACAAAGCACACCTGCAGACATTGCTTCGATCAAGCACAAGCACGATGTCTCTTTCCAAATTGATGGATAGGCAAAGATATCAGCTTCTACTAGCGCCTTGCGTAACTCGTCATTAGGCACTGTGCCATGATAATTGATCTGCGGATGACTCTTACATATGTCAAACGTTTGTTTATGATGCTCGTCTCGTTGTTCCCAGCCGTACAACTTAAATGACGAGTACACATCAAGCACAACATCTGGATTGCTCTTTGCCAATTCAACAAAAACAGGAATAAGGATATCTAATCCTCGATGTGGCGTAGAATGATAGATAAGATGAATCTCGTCATCTTTCTTTTTATTCGAAGTTAATTTATCGCCAATGTCAATAGGATCAATAGAATTCTTGATAACCGTAGACTCTTGATACTTGACTCCACGCTTGTCACTATACTGTTCTAATTGCCAGTTAGATACAAATACAAACTTCTCAAATTTTTTACGGAACATAGGATCGCTGAGACGTGATGACTCAGGATCTTCTGGTAAGTCGTGTGCATAAAAAATATGCTTGCGCTTAGGATCTAATTCACGTACCCGAGAGAATACAACTTGAAATTGCTCAAGCAAGTCACGAGGCACTGTGCCGTCATACAAACGATGTTGCAGAAGTTCTGTGCCGCCCTTTGAATCTTTATTGGTTTCATTCGTTTCAATAAGATCATGATTACTCATTATACTTCCTCACTAGATTCAATGTTTTCGTAATATAGGTTTGCAGTCTCGAGACAAAAAGCGAGCACTGCGTATGGGCTAATACGCAGTAGGATATTTAATATAATCCATTTGACAAGAACAGCTTTACGCCGTTCCCATCCTGTTAGTTCACTTTCTTTCATTTAATTTTTTTTGTATTGCTTGTTAAATGATATAACGGTGTCTTTACGGAAAGAACGCCAGCCTTTGTTATCAATGTCCCATACAGAAACAATATCTGCATTAGGTTTTTTCTTTTGAATATTTTCTTCAAGATCTGTTTGTGCAGGAAGTACATCCTCACGCAGTGTACAGATCATATCACGGACTGTGCCATCTTTCTTTGTAAACTGTACAGCACAAATGTAATTATGTAAATCATCCAAGTAAGACACGGGTAGGGTCATCATTTTTCATCCTTTCAAGTAAATTATCATATCCGCCAATATATTCATCATTATAAAAAATCTGTGGGACAGATCGAGCATGAGGAACAATCTCAAGTAACATTTCTTTTGTTACGTCTCGTCCTATTGTGAACTCAACGAAAGGTTGCTTTTTATTTCGAAGCAACTCTTTTGCAGCTGTACAATACGAACAACTGTCTTTGGTATATATTTTATACATGATATCTCTCCATTTGTCAACACTTATTTGTAGAAGATATGTTGACCAATTTGGACTGTCTTATGATAAATTCTAGACCAGGACGGATCAACGTAATCTGCATGATAGAACACAGCGCCATCTGTTACATCATTTAAGTTATTGAGGTATACATTCTCAGCAACTTTATAACTCTCTGTGTATGTATCTATATTAGAAATAGGCTTCTTGTCGTGACACACCCAAGTGAACTGACAATTTCCTTTGACCTTCTGCTTAATGACCCCACAAGGAGTATCGGCAAAGTTGTTATTACTATGATTAATCTTATTACTAACACGGTTCATCACTACGTTAGTAACAGCAATCTTTCCTTTGACTGATTGATTACCCGCCTCATAGTATGTATTTTCAGCGAGACACTTGATTTGCTTCTTGTCATTCACATTTAAACTAACAGGCACTTTAACAATAACCTGATGTTCAATAATTTGAGGAACTCGAATGACTGCAGGTTCGAAGAACGCTACGTTTAAAAAGGAGTATACCAATACGAATAGCACACCCACAAATAATCCGTCTAAACGAAGTTGGTAGTCATTGAATGACTTTGCTGTTATCTTTTGCATTGTTTTTCCTATATTACTGTGTTTAATAGAATTTTAAAATATCTTTTCTATCAATCAACACGTTATTAACATAGTATTCGTCGGCAACCATTGCCCACCGATCATCTTTGACGATGATATACCATCCACCAAATTCTGTGATTTTGATGTTCTTAGATTCAAAAAATGCTTTTAAAGCTACTAAAGTATGCATAATTTTGTATAGTATTTATCTGTAAATTACATACTTGTTAAAAACTTAATTTAAGCAATCTGCCAATCATAGTCATCAGGAGTCTTTACAGTCTCAATACCATCATACTCATGAATGTGATACTTAGTGCCTGCTGGCAACTCGCAAATTTGCAGATCAGCAGACCAATCATTAGCAGCATCACCCAACTCTTCGATCACCTGAACCAAAACAGGATCAGTGCGGTCCCTAAAGATGTCGTGACTATAGAAGTAAAAATCCCTCTTCTCTAGGTCGGACAGCGTGTTGTATACCTCCTCGGTGCAGAGGTAATAGTTGGTACCATATATAGGTTCTTCTGGGCTTTTATAAAGCGTGATGCCCTTGATCTTAGCATAGCGTTCAACCGCCTTGTCTGAGAGTGAAGGACCACCAAAGCATCTGTTATGTACGATCTTAGTCATCTTAAGCAACCTTTGACTTGTTATAAAAGTCAATCATGTACTGAACTGTTTTCCTAGCGTTAGGATTTTCATGCATCATGCCAATCAGCATGCCCTGAAAAGTGCCAACCTGTCGCACTAAAGAGATAATCTCGGAGTCCGTAGGATTAGCACTCTTGATAGCAGAGATAAGTGTTTCCACCATATCCCCATTGTCCGTATATTCACTCATCTTAGACAGCCTCATACTTGTTGTAGAAGTGAGAATGGAGATCATCCTCCGCTTTCTCTGCTTTCGCTGCAAATTCTGATTCCTGCAGCTCGATGTGATACTCCCATGAGCACTCATACTCCATCCGAGCACGCTCGGCAGCACGGAGAGCCTCATTCTCAGCTGCAGCAGCAATATACTGGGGATCGGTTTCCTCAATGTGCCACCCCTCGGAGCGGAGCGTCTCACGACCTTCGAATGTCGACTTCCTGGCTTCCATGTAGTCCTGAAGATCCCGGGTCAGACGATCAAGGTGACTCATCGCCTCGACCAGCGACGCATGGTCAGGATAGTCACAGGCACACAGTGCCATGCTACGAGGGCGATACCCATAGACATCCTTGTGGAAGTCGCTGTAGAACGACCCGAGGTCGTTAAACTCTCGTGACAGCTTTTCCGAGCCTGCCAGGAGATACATGTCTTTATAGTCGCTCATCTGCTTTGCCTTGTTATTCATCATGTATTAATAATAACAAACCAAGCTATTAAATGCAAGCATTTTCTTATGGAAACTACAAACTAAATTCAACCTAGAATCAATGAGTTATGACCCGGGCTAGAACTGCGTATAACCGGGTCTGTGCGGGGGTGTATACCCCTTAGTGGTAGGTCGATCTAGGCTAAAACAAGGTACAGACCCCTAATCCCAAAGGTTTCTGTAGTACTTTCCAAACAATATAAGTCCAGCAGCGATGCGCGCCCCATGCTTCTTATGACCTTTCATATCATATTTTCTGGTATCATTTGGTCCCTTCACCATCTGATAACTCACTACACCCTCATGCTTAGTTCTAGATTTAATATCTTCAGGTTCACCAATCGGATTGTGATCTTTGTCTAATGCTTGCCACAAAATTTCAGATTCGCCAGAATGAAACTGTGCATCGTTATTATCATCGTTGAGTTGTTCAAATGCCCAAATCATTTCACTCATGACCCACTCCCAACGCTTGAAGTGATTGGAGTCGGTATCCCATTCATTTTCTTTTGGCTCAGCATTTGTTGAGCGTAACTCTTTCGGTACGTCTTTGTCTTCAACGTGAGGTGCGCCATGCTTGGTTGCATTGAGTTGAATGAGCATCGGCAGAATGATCTGCGAAAGCGTATTATCCATGCTCCAGGTATCATACTTGTCAATACGGATTTTGACTTTACGAGATTTTTTGTTCTCAATCCACTGACAGGCAGCAACTAATAATGTACTCTTAGCTAGCCAATCGCCTAGTGCATGAACAGAATCATCTTTGTACGTATCTTTCCAGAAAAGAATCTTCTCTGCAATTTGATAAGGTCCAACCCACGTAGTATAAGGTCCCATGTATATTTTCATAATTCACCTACAATTCAATAATAACAACCCGCGGGTTAATTCCCATAAGTCTATAAAGCATCAATCGATTATTGCCAGAAACTACTCTGTATATAGGAGAGTTTTTTCGAATGTCTTTAAGAATAGTTCCTGTCTTAATATGAAGTATGATAGGTGCTGTTTGTATGAGATCACCTATCACTTTAAAGTCGTCATCAATTTTTTTTATTTCAGGATCGTTAGCCTTTCTTGTGACTTGTTTATTAAACTTTATGAAAGTATCTGTTAACCAGGATTCGCTATTATCTAATTTGCGCCATACTGGATTTGATAAAACTACATGGCGTGAATTTTCATACTCAGCGGCAATCTTGATTTGTAGATCAATCTTCTTTCTAATATATTCGTCTCTAGGAGTAAACGGCACAACAAGAGAAGATACTGTCTTTTCAAATGCTTTTACTTCGTCTTTGTATGATGCTTTTCTCCAGAAGGGCATCACATCACCATATCATACATTCGTCTAGAACTTGATCCCATAGCACGTAAACGATTCTTAGGATAGCGAGATTTTGTGTTCTGCAGTGCCTGTGCAATCATACGAGGATTGTTAATGACCCCGCTTTCTATTTGTCGCCAGTTATTGCTGCCGTCAAGGAATTCTATGACAATAGGCTCTGCCGCAAAGTTGTCTGCTTCACTAACGAATGTTTTGAATCCTAGCATGTTTAGTATCTTTCTTAGGTGACTTCTTTTTATTTATGCTATCAGTTTTCTTTTTGCTGAAAATCTGATCCCAATTCGCATTAAACGTATCTAGATTAACACTTAGCGGTCTGGGCTTAGATCCTTTGCTCATAATAACTTTCTCATAAAAATAATCAAGAATTGGTGCCCACTGAGAGATTCGAACTCCCGACCCCCTGATTACAAATCAGGTGCACTACCAGCTGTGCTAAATGGGCTGAGTCAAACGTTATTAGTCGACCCATCATGAAATACTTGAAATGCCTCAAATGATATATCTGGAAACTCACGTTGTAAGCTTTTAAATGCTTCTAGATTTTCCATGTTATCATCATACATCTCGGTCTTCATAAAGTCGCCACTCGAGAGATACATGCGAATCACTTTAGCTTTCTTTTCACCCTTACTCTCGGGTCCGTGGTCATTGCCAGTGCGGTACACATGAATCTGGTCTATGTCAATCTTACGCTTTCTAAAAGCATTAAGAAACTTTTCTTTGTCATCAAAATCTTCTCGTGCAGTCACAAAGATAATTTTGCTTTTCGTACCTGCAATTTGTTTCTGTAAAAACTTAACCTTGTTCAACATCTTAGTGATAGGCCTAGATGTCATATCAAACTTCTCTGAGTCTCTGAACTCATCGAACTTCAATGTCTGTCCAGGAAGCACTTTGTACGTGTTATATTCTTGGTTATTAAGACTGCGTACAATCTTTCCATTGGCATCTAGCACATGGATTTTTGCATAGGTCCGAAAGAGGGTGTCGTCTATATCAAAAATATAGAGTGTATGGTCACTCTCTTCGAGTAAGTATTTGTTTAGGGTTAGTATCATATTCATTTATTTATGATAACAGAACCAATCTAGAATGTCAACCGTGTTTTACTTGGCGCTCTAATCGCTTGATTATAAGGTTCCAATAGTTCTTAGCCCAGGCATTCTTACAGCGGTCTCTAGCTTGAGTTGCTGCATGTAGGCGCTCGAGTGCAAGCATTAATGGAGAATAGTCGCTAAACTTTGATTCAGTCATGTAATCGATCCTTCATTGCAAGTTCCCATTCTTCCATTACGTCTTCAGTAACATCTTCGGCACGTAATGCTTTACGAGCAAGATATGATTCAAAAGAAATAAACTTTGCAATACGTTCCAATGTTTCTTGAAACCTTTCATTTTGTTCTTTTAATTCTTTGCGTAGTTTTTTACACTCAGAACATTCACTTTTCTTCTTCATAGTCTCTTGCTCGTTTTATTGTATAATAAGTCCCTACAAAGGCACCTAGCATCGCTGGTATAATCATATACCTATCTTCTACGTATGCAACAACAGTAACTGCACCCATGAGTATAATAACAGCGCTATAGATTCCAGATAAGACAGGCTTAAGAAATGCAACAGCAAGTGTGTACTTTGCCCACATGATATCTGTTATCATCATGGCTAAAAATACACCAATAAACATAATCCAATTCATACTATACTCCAGTGTCCTGACAAGCTCTCAATGAAGAGAGCTTGTTTCGTCCGAATTGCACGGACTCATCAGAGGTCTTAGAAGCTATACTTGTAAGAAACGCCGTACACATGAACCAATGCTGTATTGGCTCCGTTGTAAGTATGAGCAGTCAAGCCCAATGTCTGCTTGGGTGTTACCGCCCAATCTAATGACGCACTCTCACGATTCTCTGAGATTGTTGTGCCACTAAAATTGCTACGATAACGATAAGCTACTGTTGCGCTTACAGGACCTACAACTTGACGACTCACGCTAACACCTGCGCCATAGAATGACTCATCATTCGTACCTGGCAAAAGTTTCACGCCGTACTCAAAAGATGGAACAACGCTAATGCCCATGGGAGCATCAAGCTTATATCCAAATGAAGCAGAGTACTTCTGGGTCAGTAGTGTGTTAGTCGAAGCTTGCTCTGTTTCAGCTTGCCCACTAACAACAAAGCCTGTGCCTGTTACTGAATGAGACACGCTCAAATCGTAGTAACGTTGGTCATTGTCGCCACCATGTGCACCAAAGGTTACACTGTCGGCAAACGCTGATCCTGAAACAAGCAAGGTCATTGCAATCGAACTTAAAATAGTCTTAATCATAGTCTTTCCTTTTATTATTAAACACATATCACATCACATCATCATATAACCGTTGTGGGCAGTCTTGGAGTCGAACCAAGTATGTCATAAGACGGCAGATTTACAGTCTGCTGTAGTCACCAGTGCTACTCACTACCCAATTTGGTGGACCGTGAGAGAATCAAACTCTCGTCTCCGCCGTGCAAGGGCGGCATAATCTCATTATACTAACAGCCCAATTATCGTTTAGTTGTTTCCGTTGCCTTGCAAGAAATTAAAATATTTCTGTGCCGCAATTACAACTTCATCTGGCTTTTCTTCACGGAGTCTATGCCTCACGGCATTGTTTAAAGCCTCAATCCTATTCAATCGTTCAGCTTCTGCTTTATCTATACTCATCTTCTTCTCCTAATGTGGGGACATCCCACGTTACAACATATACCATACACAAATGGCTGGGAAGGTAGGGATCGAACCTACGACCAATTGATTAACAGTCAACTGCTCTACCGCTGAGCTACTCCCCATTAATCATTAATCTTTAAAGAGGGCAGCCGTCCACCCGGCAAATGCTATTGTCCAGGCAAGACTAAGAACAGTATTACCTAAGTACATTGTACTCATAGACATAAAAAAAGTACAAGCAACAAGAAGCCACATAAGAACAATCTTAACTGTATTCATATTTTATCCCCTATCATTCTGTACATAACGATTATACAGATTTAATTAATAATGTCAACCACAAACCATGCGCCGTAGTTCAAAGAATTTATCTACATGCCCACGTATTTCATCATCGAGCTCGAGATAGGCCTTAAGGTTGCTCATCGCCGCAATGAATTGAGTGAATTCTTCTTCGTCTAGAATATGCTTGATAGCACAGACGTAAGTGTCAGCAGGATCCTTACTATTATATATGATCCACTTTAGAGCCTCATGAAAATTATCATAGTGCTGCACTTCTTTAATGAAATCTAAAATAGAGTCGGTCTCTTTAGGTTCCGGTTTTTTAAAGTTAACTGTGATGACGTTATCAATATTCATAGATAATCTTCTTTTACCTTTGCCAGTTCGGTGAAGGCTTTTTTCTCGTGTGTCTTATGATCAAGCATATATTCTATAGCCTGTTCAAATTGCGGTTTCGAAAGATAACTATATGGAGTATATTCAATGTATCCCAGAATATCGCTATTGTCTGCTCGAGTGACATAATGCCACACCTTAACATTATCGTCGTCTACTTCTACTTCATCAAAAGG
>Ga0114962_10001610_pt1 | contig 19319 bp, 19 predicted proteins | sample C_130820_MF_Meta_FD_87017 | JGI IMG/M metagenome (GOLD analysis project Ga0114962, IMG submission 87017) | Freshwater microbial communities from Lake Croche, Canada to study carbon cycling - C_130820_MF_MetaG | ecosystem: Environmental > Aquatic > Freshwater > Lake | place: Lake Croche, Canada... | reverse complement strand
GCTGCAATCGGATTCAATAACGCACAAAATCCAGCGGATAATTTCGTCATATCCTTTATCCCTGAACAACCACCTATTTTTCGGCTTAAAATCACTTTTACTCCTGGTATAGACCCAGAGGTATCAACCGTCCTTCTATTGATTCCGTAGGCTACAGAAAAATGCATGACATTATTATTATCTATGACATGACCTAGACCATGTCCATGACCAAGTTCATGGGTCATCACTGTTTGAGCATCTATTTGAGAAGAGGAGGATGTTAACGCAGGACCAAAATTGAAGTTAGTAGAGTATGAAAAGGAAATATCTACCTCCTTTACAAAAACAATATATCCGCTACCATTATTACAAAAATCATATCTTGAGTAAGTCAGTCCAAGTACTCCTGTCGGTAACTTTTGGGCGGAATCAAATGTGATAACATTGATTCCATCGGTAGCACATGTATCAACTGTAGCCAATTTTTTCCTATCTATATTAAAATTAGCCAAGGTTGAACATCTCCAATTTTGAAGAGAGCGTTCAAAACATGTCTTAGCGCTTGGATTACGATTGAATATTTTTGAATATTGAAAGGTATATCCACCAGTTCCATTAGCATCTTTATATCTTACAAGATATTGAAGTCCAGAAGCTGTAGGACAAGTTAAGTTAAAAGGTACAGTTAGTTTGGTAGAGGAAGTTACTTGGGATCCTCCAGTGTTTGTCACTCTAAAGTTTCCCGTTCCTGATCCAGACGGAACTCTAACTACAATTTGCGTATCATTCCATGAAATGATATCTGAACTATTAGCAGAGATATATTTTGCTCCAGCATTATTTGCATCAGGAAATTCAATTAAGGCAGATCCTGAATTAGAACTTCCAAAATTTAATCCTTTGATAGTTAAATTTTGATAATTTCCTGCTGGCACAACAGCAGGAGAAAACAATTTTATAGATGGACTCGCCTTATAGAAATGTTGTTTATCATAAGGATTTCCATCCTGAATCTTAGATTCTTTAGTTTGATTTGCCAGACCTAAAATGGTCTTTTTGAGGATAGAAATATCTGTATAAGAGTTAAATAAATCAGAAGCCTTATGTCCGTATTGATCATAGGTAATGATTCCTTGGTTAAGGGCGACCAATTCAAAATAGTTTCTTTTTGTTTTTATAAAAAGAAGTCCTCTTTCATTAAGGGCAAAATCAACGGAAGGTGAAACCTCCAATACTTCCATTCCTATTTGACCTCCATCTTGAATGATTGAAATGGTTTTATCAGTATAATTGCCTTTTAAAGAGGATGTTATTGCAAAGTTGTATTTAGTCTTTATAAGTTTAGCCTCTGAATCATAAAATGATGTTTTAGAAATCAGCTGTCCCTCTAAGATATATTTGGATTCTTTTACCCTATCAGCCAATGAAACAGGTATTTGCATGCATCCTTGATGCGCAATTAAAGAAGGTGAATAAATACCTAAAAAAAGACAAAATATGAGTAAAAATCTTAAATTCATAAAAACTATAAATGGTAACTATTATTGAGCAATTTACTAAATAGTTGAATTAATTAAACTAAAAAATACAAAATAGTATATTTTTGTAACCTGTGGAAAACCTTAACTACCAAGATGAAAAACTGAGTTTTTTAATTGAATGGTCCAAATTGGGCCAGACATGGGGATTTAGTCCTGCAGAGTCAACCATCCATGGTTATTTACTACTCCAAAGAGTTCCTTTAACTACAGATGATTTAATGGAAAGGTTATCCTTTAGTAGAGGAAAAACCAGTGAGGCATTGAAAGTTTTAACCAATTTTGGATTAGTCGAGCGTGTTAAACTATTTGGTGAACGTAAAAAGTACTTTATAGCTGAAAGAAACGTTTTTAAAATCTTTAAGTGTATTGTCACATTTAGACGAGACATTGCCATCAGGCCAATGTATAAGCACTTGATAAGTTTACACCATAGACTGGGACAAGAAGAAATTCCTAGAGATGAACAACAATTTATTAAAATGACCAAGGAAATGCAAAACTTTGGAGCAAAGACTGAAAAAATAATTCAAGTATTTTTGGAAGCAGAAGAATCTGAATTCCTTAAACTGTTCTTAAAATTAGTTTAATTGATAATATTAACCTCAGGGGTTAAGGTAATATCAAATACATCCTTTACTTTAGCAATAATGGAATAAGCCAAATCCAAAATATCCTGACCACTTGCATTTCCATAATTGACTAAAACTAAGGCCTGCTGATTATGACAACCCGCATCCCCTTGCCTAAAGCCTTTAAAACCACAATATTCAATTAAGTAACCAGCAGGTATTTTTACAAAGTCATCATTTACGATATAATGAGGAAGTTGTGGAAAATCAAGAATTAAAGATTGAAAGTAGGATTTTGGAATTTCCGGGTTTTTAAAGAAACTTCCTGCATTGCCTATGATTTTAGGATCTGGTAATTTGGAGCTTCTAATTTGGATGACTGCATTACTAATATCATTAGGGATTGGATGATCAATATTTAGACTTGTTAAAATGTTTTTAATAGCACCATATTCAAAATTCACATTAGGTACTTTTGACAATTTAAAATCAACTTCAGTGATAAAGTATCTATTTTTATTTTCTGGCTTTTTAAAAATACTATCCCTATATCCAAACTGACAATCATCGTTAGAAAATTCGATTTCGATATTCTTTAACAAATCGACAGCTTTAACTTTAGTAATCAAATTTTTCACCTCTTGTCCATAAGCTCCAATATTTTGAATAGGACATGCCCCAACACTTCCAGGAATAAGTGAAAGATTTTCTAAACCGTAAAGATTATGATCAAGTGAATTTAATACTAGTTGATGCCAATTATTACCACTTTTGACTGAAACAATATCATCTATATATTCAATTCCTGTAAGATTGTTTTTAATTACTATACCATCAAAATCGTTTATGAAGAGTACATTACTTCCACCACCTAAAAAAAGGAATTTATTTTCTTTTAGATAATTATTATCTATTAAATACTTTAAATCTGAATATTCACTTATTTCACTAAAATATTTAGCTTGGACATTAATCCCAAAAGTATTTAGACTTTTTAAAGGATAATCTGGTATTATTTTATTCTTTATACTCTCCAGATCTATCATTTTCTGAGGAAGGCGCTTTTTTTATTTCAGTAAATATTTTGTCCATTTTTTCAACATAATCCATTGTATCATCATAGAAGTAATCTATTTCTGGAATTTTGCGGACGATATGTCTTATTTTTTCAGCTAAAATGGTTCTTAAATCCTTAGAATATAATTTAATGAGATTAAGAAGTTGTTGAGGGTCTTTTTCCCCAATAAAACTTAAATAGACTTTAACGTAACTCAAATCTGGAGACACTTTTATGTTGCTAACGCCAATAAACTGCTTATTAAACATTTTTGGGCCCTGCACCATAAAGATTTCACTCATCTCTCTTTGCATAAGCCTACTAAATTTGGCTTGACGTTTAGATTCCATAACAGTACAAATTTAATCTTTTGACTTTAAGTAATTGATAAGAAGCAATTCCTTATCCACATCTTACTAACATAAACTAATTAAGAAATAGGATTCAATTTGCAACTATAGACTATAATAGAAGTTAAATCTCTATTATAGAACAACTTATCTAATGCCTGATACATATTATTAGCCCTGAAATAACTCACGTGCAATTCCTTTTCCTCCCTAACTTTCCATTGAATCGTATAAGTATCGTCTAAGGAATAATGATCTTTTATGTAACCAAGCATTTTATCCAAGCAATCAATTTTGTCTATCCCTTCCGAGATGTGAAACAAAAAGGATTGATTATGTCTAGGATTTATGGTAATCAAATGTAGAAAAGTATGTCCATCTTTTTGTGAAAAATCAAAAATCAAACCATCGGCATTATATCCTAAATGATTTTGGATTTCTGACTGAAGTCTAGCAATTGTAACATTAATATCTGTATTCATTTTATTATAACATTTTGTTTAATCAAAAAATAAGTTTCCGCTTTTTATATAGGAATGGCTAGAAGTATTATTAGTATATAATCCTCCAGTCCCTAACCCTTGAGCTAAATCAGTTTTGTGCTGATATGTAAACTGGGCAATCGCATTCAAGCCAATGTTAGACTCTAATGCCGATGTAACCCAATATTTAATATTTGTTTTCTTTGCCAAATTAATTATTTCCTCTGTTTTTTTAAATCCACCTAATAAGGATGGTTTTAAAATAAAATAACTTGGTTTAATGGTTTCGCTTAAATCCTGAATTTTTTCTGCGGACTTTCCAATTAGTTCCTCATCCAAAGCAATTGGAATTGGGGAATAAAATACCAAATTAGCCATTTCTTGAATTTGATTAACAGCAATCGGCTGTTCAATTGAATGAATGTCATATTCAGATAGTGATTTTAGCCTTTCTAAAGCAATTGATGGAGAAAATCCTCCATTCGCATCCAATCTTAATTGATAATTATAACCGAAATCAAGTCTTAATTTTTTAATTAGATTGAGCTCTTGGTTAAAATCTAATGCCCCAACTTTTATTTTTATTACTTTATAACCTTCCTCCAGTTTTTCTTTTGCTTGATTATACATATTATCGATGTTATTCATCCAAACAAGTCCATTAATTGGGATTGAATCTATTTTGTTAGTAAATTCAGAAGGGAAGTAGATGTCCTCAATTTTATTAGATTGACTCAGTTCAATCATTTCTAGAGCAAAAGCAATGGAAGGAAATTGTTCAATATAATCCATGAATTCGAACTCCTTTATAGAATTTACTTTGTCAATAATATCATAAAGGTTTTCTTTATAGGAGTTAGGATTTTCCAAACTAAGTCCTGGAATAATAGTAGCCTCTCCAAAGGATTCAATATTGTTAAAAATATATTTAAGAATATAAATCTGTTTAGTTTTTAATATTCCACGAGAAGTTCCTGCTTCAAACTTAAAGTTGAGTAAATATGGTTCAATGGATATTTGACAATTATTTAATTTCAACCTATTATTATCGTAATGGTCAACAAAACAGAATTTATCAAAGTAAAAATAGCTAATTGCTTTAAAAAAGGAATAAAGTCCTTAGCTTCCTTGGCTTTACTGATTTTAACTACATGTAGTAATAATAAACATCCACCTATTATTAAAGGAAAATACCAAAATTTTAAATTCGTCATAAAAGAAAAAACAGACAATAGAATTACTGAACTAATTACTAAAGAATAATGATATATTTTGGCTTTTGGACGTCCTAATATAACAGGAATTGTTATTTTCCCGGTTTCCTTATCAGTTTCTATATCCCTCATGTTATTAATATTTAAGACACCAGTTGATAATAATCCCATTGCAATTGCAGGAAAATATAAACGATAGTCCATCGGAAAGTAACCCAATTGTAAATACATAGGTCCTAATACACCTATTAAACCAAAAAAGATAAAAACGGATATATCCCCTAAGGCTTTATAACCATAAGGATTTTTACCTCCTGTATAGTATTTTGCAGCTAAAATCCCGGAAATACCTAATATAAATAGAATTATTAAACCAATTAAATGAATAATTGAATATGCTGATATTAATAATAAAATTCCAGATAATAAACACATTACAATCAAATTACGGACAATTTTTTCCATTTTAGTAATGGATATTTTTCCAGATTGAACCACTCTTTCAGGCCCAATCCTCTTATCTGTATCGGCACCATTTACTGCATCGCCTAAATCGTTTGCAAAATTCGACAATATTTGCAATAAAAAACAAGTCAAGATAGACATAATGGCAACAATCCAATTTAATTTACAATTAATTAGGAAGGAGATGTTTAATCCCATTAATATACAAGCAAAAGATAAAGGAAGCGTCTTAGGCCTTGCTGCTTGAACTAATATTTTAAAAGGAATTTTATCCTGCATTGTTACGCTTAATTATTCTACGGGAAGTAAGGATATTTGCTAAAATCAGGTTGTCTTTTTTCAATGAAGGCATTTTTACCTTCCTTAGCCTCATCGGACAAATAGTATAATAAAGTCGCATTCCCAGCCAATTCTTGAATTCCTTGCTGACCATCTAATTCTGCATTAAAAGCTGACTTTAATAATCTAATTGCTAAGGGACTTTTTACTTTTATTTTATATGCCCATTCCATGGTAGTATCTTCAAGCAAATCCAATGGAACCACTTTATTCACCAATCCCATATTTAAGGCTTCCTCAGCATTGTATTGATCACATAAATACCAAATCTCTCTGGCCTTTTTTTGTCCAACAATTCTTGCCAAATAGGATGCTCCAAAACCTCCATCAAAACTACCTACTTTGGGGCCCGTTTGACCAAATCGAGCGTTTTCTGCCGCAATTGACAAATCACACATTACATGTAGGACATGTCCTCCTCCAATGGCCCAACCGGCAACGGATGCAATCACAGCTTTAGGGATTGATCTAATTTGTTTTTGCAAATCCAAAACATTCAATCTAGGAACAGTATCCGTACCTATATATCCTCCATGGCCTCTAACGGATTGATCTCCTCCACTACAAAATGCCTTACCTCCTTCACCTGTAAGGATGATTACTTTTATCCTTTCATCATCTTTGCAAATATTCATTGCCTCAATCATTTCTGATACAGTCTTTGGAGTAAAGGCATTATGTTTTTCAGGTCTGTTGATGCTGATTTTGGCTATTCCGTCATGAAGACTAAAAATAATTTCCGAAAAAGGTTTAATTATTTCCCAATTGTACTTATTGCTCATTCTATATAATAGATAGATTTTTAATGAATTACAAAGTTAAACACAGACAAATACGGAATCGTTTTAATAAGTATTTTTCTTTGTTAGGAATTTTGTAATAGAAATTCCGAGTAGTAACAATTCTGTATAAATACAAATACCCTTAAAAAAGGGTGATTATATTAAATTTTAGATCTTAAAGAAGAACTCTTAAACTCTATATAAAGATTGTTTTACAGCACTACAAACCTCTTTAACATTTGGTAAATAAGCATCTACCAATGTTGGAGCATATCCCATGCTTACATCTTTTCCTGTTACTCTTTTAATTGGAGCATCCAAGTAATCAAAGGCATATTTTTGGATTTGAAAGGTAATTTCTGAGGCAATACTTCCAAATGGCCATGACTCCTCTACAATAACTAGTCTGTTTGTTTTTTTAACAGATTCTACCACAGTCGGATAATCTAAAGGACGGATGGTCCTTAAATCAATAACTTCTGCACTTATTCCTTCCTTTTCTAATTCCTCAGCAGCAGCTAAGGCAATTTTCATCATTTTATTAAAGGAAACAATTGTTACATCAGTTCCTTGTCTTTTAATATCAGCTTTACCGATAGGAATATAATACTCACCTTCAGGAACTTCACCTTTATCACCATACATCACTTCAGATTCCATAAAAACGATTGGATCTGGATCAATGATAGCAGATTTTAATAATCCCTTAGCATCATATGGATTAGAAGGCGAAATCACCTTCAAACCTGGAACGTTTGCATACCAGTTTTCAAACATCTGAGAATGTTGTGCTCCTAGTTGACCTGCCGATCCACTTGGTCCACGGAAAACAATAGGACATCCAAATTGACCTGCAGACATTTCTAGTATTTTAGCAGCCGAATTAACTACCTGGTCAATTGCCAAAAGGGCGAAATTGAAAGTCATAAACTCAACAATGGGTTTTAATCCATTCATTGCTGCGCCTACTCCTATTCCTGCAAATCCAAGCTCTGCAATGGCAGTATCAAAAACACGTTTAGGCCCAAATTCATCAAGCATTCCTTGAGAAACCTTGTAAGCTCCATTGTATTGAGCCACCTCCTCTCCCATTAGGAAGATGGTTTCATCCTTTCTCATTTCTTCTTGCATTGCCTCTCTTAGTGCCTCTCTGTATGCAATTATTCTTTCTGCCATTGAATTTTATTAAAAAATATACAAGTTTTATAAGTCTGCAAATTTAACACTACAAGTTATTCAAGGTTCAAAAAATAATTGGAGATTACTTGAGGGAAATATTCATATTCTAACTCATGAACCAAATTAGCAATTTCTCTGGGTGATTGACAAGACGATACATCAATAGATTGTGTGAATAACACTTGCCCCTTGTCGTATTCCTGATCTATCAGATGAATTGTAATCCCAGTTTTGGATTCTTTGTTATCAAATATTTTTTGATGAACCGCCATACCATACATTCCTTTACCTCCATAGGATTCACTAGGTAATAAGGCTGGATGAATGTTAATTATTCTTTTAGGATATTTATTAATCATCCATTCTGGAATGAGTTTAAGAAATCCAGCCAATACAATTCCTTCAACTTTTAATTTGTCTAAAATGGATTCTAAAATTTCTGGATTATTCTGTATCTCCTTCCAATCTAAATAAAGGGTTTCAATATTGAATTTTTCCATTCTTTTTAAAACCCCAGCATCCTTATTATTAGTATAGATCAGGACGGGAAGCACATTATCGGAATTTCTTAAGAATTGGACAATATTTTCTGCGTTTGTTCCTTCCCCAGATGCAAAGATGGCGATGTTCATTTAAACAAAATTAGGTAGATGAATTGCTTATTTCAGCTTTAATTCATCTACAAAGACAGCCTTAAAGAAACCTGTTGCCGCTGAGATGGAGGTTTCAAAAATGTCAAACTCACCACTAAAGAAAACAAAATTTGCATTTCCTTTGGAATCTAAACCTGCTAAGGATACTATATTTTGTCCCTTTAAATATTGACCCGCATTATTTAGCACATTGGCTGAATAAAGCAATTTGGTACCTTGTTTAGGAATCAGTACTCCTGCATTTCCAACAATTTTCTTCGCTGTTAACAGTGGATAGTTAGGATAAAGATTCTTCAAGGTATCATCAACATTAATGGAATAGAGTTCATTAGAGGGGATGTTCAATGTTTTTTGAATTGGCGTAAATTCTAAAGCTGATGATAGGGAATCAAAAGAACTTGAAAATAAAGTTGAAAAGTAAACTTTTGTACCTGCATTAATTGCAGTTGACAATGTTTTTTGACCATAGTTTAAATCATTATCTGCATTATTACCAATCCAAATCACTGACTTAAAATGCTTGAAAATCAAACCTTGACCAAAGTTATCAGAGGAAATTTGTCTATAATTGTTACCCTTTACTTCAAAAAGTCTGAGGGTATCCACATTGGTGATTCCAACAGCAGAAAGGTAATTGAAATACAACTTTTCTGTACTAGAATATTTTGTTGAAGCATTAGAAAACGAATTAACTAAAAGATTATCAAAATTGGTGGATCTAAAATAAACGGAGTTACCTTTCACCCAAGGACTTTTTGTATTTACTACATCTACAGCTCTAATATACAGTGTATTATAAGCATTCAGTTGCAATTTATTTAGCGTGACATTCGCTAATTGATTGTTTGAACCTTGATATATTTTACAATCCGTTTGAGTTCCGTTCCAATTGTTTCCTTCAATAGTAATAGTGCTAATATTCGGATTTAAACTTATGGCTTGCGCATTGGTATCGTTTAAAACAACTTCTATGTTTCTCAAATTGGAAGGTCCATCTGCGTCTTGAGCATTCCAACTAAATTTATAAACGGGAAACATATAACTTGGATTTGACCTTGACGGCCCAGATGTACTTCCTGAATTGGTAATAAATGCAATGGTTGGTTTGGAGTTTTTAATTGGATAAACCAAATGAGCAGGAGTTGGATCAATTAATCCTTTATTGTCAATCGCTTGTACCTGAAAATTAAAGTCAAAGGAATCTCTTCCTTCTGGTAAGTTCACTACCAAGGTAGTATCTTGACGTTTAGTAAAAAATATTCCTTGAGCAGTGGTCACTTTGTAGTTAACTATAAACCCATCAACATCTGTACCCCACCATTTAATATTTATAGTGGAATTGAGTCTTAATACCCCAGCTCTTTTAATGGTATCCACAGTCATATAGGTTTCAGGAGCTTTGTTGTCCTTTACTCCTCCTGTGTATTCCTTCTGACAAGAGTAGAAAGATAAAATAAAAATATGAAATATTAGAGTTCCTAATATTTTAAAATGAACGTGTTTATTCATATTTCACAAAATTAGTATTAAAAATTATGAATAAGTTAATAGACAATGTCAACAAAAAGTTAAATTTGACGCTATGCCTTTAGTAAGTGTACTTATGACCGCTTTTAATGCTCAAGAATTTATTAATGAGGCAATTGAATCCATTATTAATCAAAGCTTTACGGATTTTGAGTTTATAATTGTAGATGATGCGTCAACAGATAGTACCCCTCAAATTTTAAAGAAATTTCAGTTAATTGATTCTAGAATTAAGGTTCAAACTAATCCTAATAATCTCCATATTGCAGCGTCAGCCAATATAGGATTATCCTATTGTAAGGGTAAATATATAGCAAGAATGGATAGCGATGATATATCCTTGCCGGAAAGAATTGAAAAGCAATTTCAATATTTGGAAAAGCACCCAGAATGTATTGTTTGTGGAAGTTATGTGGAGTTTTTTGGTTCTAAAAACTCAATTTGGAAAATGTCTACGGATTCTGAAGAAATAAAAATGGGGCTAATTTTTGGTAGTCCTTTTGCAAATTCTGCCTCAATGATCAGAGCCAATTGCCTAAAGGATAATCTTTTAGAGTATTCTTTAGATTATAAATATCCCCCTATGGAAGACTATTATTTATGGTGGCAACTACATAAAATGGGTGACCTTCATAATATTGATGAAGTTCTTTGTAAAAAGCGGGAATATTCTAATAGTCAAACTCAATTGCATTTAGATGAAAAGGAAAAATCCTTAATTAGATTATACAAAACCGTCAATGAGCAATTCGGATTAGGATTAGATATCAATTCAATTGAATATCTAAGCAAACGTCAATTTACAGATTTAAAGAAGACAATTAACCTATTTAATCAATTGGAAGGTACCTTTAACAAACAAGTTTGGAATAAATTTAGAGATAGATACTTACTTAAAGCACTGAAGGGATGCTCAATTGGACATAAAATTCAGAATTTTCATAATTTTTATGATAAACGATTAGCATTATATGCTTTCACAACTTAAAAAGACTCAAATTTGTACCTTTAATTTAAAGAACTTACCTAAAAATATAAAATGACCACATTAAATTTAATATTCGCCATTAGCACAGCTGCTTATAAAGGGATGCTACATAGTCATTCCACTTTTATGATTCTTTATGTAATCCATCATATAGTTAAAGTGATTCTATTACTTAGCAATCAGCATGTTACCTTAGAAAAATATAGGAAAGCGACTAAGATTCCTCTAGAAATGATTGTACCAACCATTGCATTAGGTTGTGGAGTTGCGCTTTACTTAACAGGACCTTATGGAATCAACAATTTATGGTTTAACGTAACCTTAATTGGAACTGTAGTAGGAATAGGATTAGGCATCGCTGCCTTCCGTAAAAATGAGAAAATATCTGCAGTTATTAGTGCATTGATATTTATTTATCTAATTGGTGTCGGATACACTAAATCAGTTACATTGAGCAAAAATGCACCTAATCAAACCATCATAAATATGACTCCTGAACAAAACACTCAAGGTCAAGAAATTGGAAAAGCCTTGTATGTAAGTAAGTGCCAACTATGTCATGGACCGAATGGAGATTTAATGTTAGCAGGTGCTAAAAATCTACAGATTTCTGTAATTCCGGACAAAGAGATTAAAAACCAAATTGTAAACGGAAAAGGGGCTATGCCTGCTTTTGCTTCTCAAATCAAATCAGACGAAGAACTAAAAGCCTTGATTACCTATGTAAAAGGTTTAAGAAAGTAGTAGCAATGATCAATATCAAACAAATAGAATCCAAGGATTGGCAAATAATCCAGGATTTAGCTTTCGCGATTTGGCCAAAGGTCTATAAAAACATTGTATCCACAGAGCAATTGTATTTTATGCTCGGATGGAAATATAGTCAAGACGGACTCATTAAAAGTTTTAAGGATGGTCACCTCTTTTATTTGGCCATAGATGAAATATCCCAAAAACCTCTAGGATTTTGCTCAATTGAGCATAATTGCGGTCATCAACATCATACAAAGGTTCACAAAATATACGTTTTACCAGATCATCATAAAAAAGGAATCGGATATCAATTGCTTAGCTACGTTAAGAATGAAGCAATTATGGAAGAAGCCGATTTGTTATTCCTCAATGTAAATAAGGACAATCCAGCCATTGAATTCTACAAAAGATTTGGATTAGAAATTACCTCAAGCGAGGTAATTGAAATTGGCCAAGGATATGTGATGGATGATTATGTAATGGCAATCCATTTGTAAATTAAAGAAAATTGAATTAATAAAAACAAAAAAGCCCCTGAATATTAAAATTCAGGGGCTTTTTTTATATTATTTCAATATGAATTACTCCACAGTAACTGATTTTGCTAAATTTCTAGGTTGGTCTACATTACATCCTCTCATCACAGCAATATGATAAGACAATAATTGTAATGGAACAACACTTAGTATCGGCGAAACCATCTCGTCAATGTCAGGAATCTCGATTAAATGATCAGCGATACCTTTCACCAAATCGTCCCCTTGTGGAACAATGGCAATTATTTGACCCTTACGTGCTTTTACTTCCTGAATATTAGAAAGTACTTTCTCGTAATTGGATTTATTAGTAGCAATAACAATAACTGGCATTTGGTCGTCAATTAAAGCAATTGGACCATGTTTCATTTCCGCTGCAGGATATCCTTCCGCATGGATATAAGAAATCTCTTTTAATTTTAATGCTCCTTCCAACGCAACAGGGAATTGTAATCCTCTTCCTAAGTACAAACAATTGGGAGCGTCTTTATAAATAGCTGCTATTTCCTTAATAATGGGGTCTAATTTAAGAACCTCTTTGATGGCATCTGGAACAGAAATCAAATCATTTAAAATTGCTTGATTACGTTCTTCTGAAATAGTTTGTCTTTTGAGTGCCATTTTAAGAGCCATCATCAATAAAACAGTACATTGTCCTGTGAATGCCTTGGTGGACGCCACACCGATTTCAGGACCTACATGGATATAAACTCCAGCATCTGTTGCTCTTGCAATGGAACTTCCAACAACATTACATACCCCAAAAATAGTAGCTCCTGCTTCTTTTGCAAGATTTATTGCTGCTAGTGTATCCGCCGTTTCCCCTGATTGACTAATTGCAATCACCAAATCATCCTTATAAATTACAGGATTACGGTATCTAAATTCTGAAGCATATTCAACCTCAACTGGGATTCTAGCTAAATCCTCAAACATATATTCAGCCACCAAACCAGCATGCCAACTTGTTCCACAAGCCACAATGATGATTCTTTTAATATCAGCAAACATGTTCTCAAACTTGGTCAATCCTCCTAATTCAACATTTGGACCACCAAATCTGATTCTTCCCCTCATACAATCCATTAAAGAATCTGGCTGATTGAAAATTTCCTTTAGCATAAAATGCTCATAACCACCTTTTTCCAGCTCTTCAATGTTTAATTCTAACTCATGAATGTATGGAGTAGTTATTTCATTATCAATGGTTTTAATCATTAAGCTATTTTTAGTAGCAATGGCCATTTCGTTATCATTTAGGTAAATGACATTTCTAGTATATTCAACAATTGGAGTTGCATCACTTGCAAAAAAGTATTCCCCTTCACCTACTCCAATAACTAAAGGACTTCCCTTACGTGCAGCCACCAATTTATTAGGCTCTGCTTTTGACATAATAACAATGGCATAGGCTCCAATAATTTCGTTTAAAGTAAGTCTTACAGCTTCTTCAAAATCAACATTCACATTCTTAAGGATATCATCAATTAAATGAACTATCACCTCTGTATCTGTATCAGAAACAAATTTGTATCCTCTTGCTATCAATGCTTTTTTTAAGACATCATGATTTTCAATAATACCATTATGAATTATGGCCAAACCTCCATCAGTAGACACATGTGGATGTGCATTAGCATCATTCGGAACACCATGTGTTGCCCAACGTGTATGTCCCATCCCAACAGTACCAGAAGTATCTTTGTTTTCTAGGAAGTTAGATAAATCTTTAACCTTACCTGCTACTTTGTAAACGTTAATATTGTCAGAATTGGCTGCTTTTACTGCAATTCCTGCACTATCATAACCTCTGTATTCTAATCTTTGTAATCCCTTAATAATAATTGGAGTAGCCTCTCTGCTACCAATATATCCTACGATTCCACACATATAATGTTAACTTTATTACGAATGTATAATTGATAAATATTTTTCAGTATCCATCTGACGATCCATTACCTTAGCAATTTGATTTGCTTTTAAGGTCAAATTCTCAAATTGTTCCAAATTTAGGGACTGTTTACCGTCTGACAAAGCCTCTATTGGATTTGGATGTACTTCAACTAACAAACCATCCGCTCCTGCAGCTATAGATGCAAGGTAAACTGGTGCAACTAAATCCCTATTTCCAGTACCGTGACTAGGGTCTGAAAATATAGGTAAGTGACTGATACTCTTTATTAAAGGTATTGCGGTTATATCCATAGTATTGCGGACAATATCATCAAATGTACGGATACCTCTTTCACACAATATTATCTTTTCGTTACCTCCGCTTAAAAGGTATTCTGCCGCCAATAACCACTCCTCAATTTTGGAATACATTCCTCTCTTGAGCATAATTGGTTTTCTAGTTTTTCCTAGTTCTGAAAGGAAAAAAAAGTTTTGCATATTTCTAGAACCTACTTGTAAAATATCTGCATATTTACTGACCTCATCAATCAAAGTAGTATCCATAACCTCTGTGACTACCTTTAGATGGTATTGATCTGCTGCTTGACGAATTAATTTCAGGCCTTCCTCCTTCAATCCTTGAAAAGAATAAGGCGATGTTCTTGGCTTATAGGCCCCACCTCTAATAAATTTAACTCCAATGGAAGCCAAAAACTTTGCAGTTGAAAAAATTTGCTCTTCTGATTCTATAGAACAAGGTCCAGCAATGGTAGTAATGAGGTCACCTCCAATTTCAATATCATCTACTAAAAAGGAAGTTTTCTCCTGCTTCCATGTATTGGAGACCAATTTATAATCCTTAGGAAAAACAGTGATTTTTTTTATCTCTGGGAATCGATCCTTTAGTAGATTGACGACTTCTAAACCTATGTCTTTTGAATAGATAATAATGAGTGGCTTGTTATAAACCACCTTATATTCAAATTTGAGAGAAGTTTCTAATCCATTAAGAAAATGGATGACTTGATGTTTATTTTCATCAAGAATTGGCTGAAATAATTCAATAATCACAGTGTTACTTCAGTTTGGTATAGACCAAACGTAATTTTGATTTATTCTTGAACAAAGAAACTACTCTTGCGGTTGCAGGATTTTGTGCCGTAGGGAATAAATTCCAACCAATAAAGTTATAATTGGGGTCTAATCTATATCTATCCGCGATTTTTTGTAAATTAAGATTCAATTTAAATCTATAAGTAGAGTCTAAAGGATTGTAATATCCTCCATATAAGGATAAATTATCGTCTCCAGCACCTCCATTAAAAGTTGAGAAAGTCTCAAAACTTCCGCCGGCTACCCTAGGAAAAATCAATAAACGTGAAGGTAATTGATAATTTTGTCCTAAAGGATTCACACTAAAAATCATTTCAGCAGTATTGACACTCAACTTATTGTTTTTAAACAAGGATTTAAGTGAATCAGAAATATCGACTTTGTTTTGAAGGGAATAAGGCCCTCTATTAAATGCATAATTTGGATCTGTGAAGACCGATTTACCTTGAAAGTTAGATACATACCTTCCGAATTTTCTACAATCTTTATTAATATTTAAAGAAAGTGACCTCCCTGTACCTAAGTCTGAATGATAATAGATTTTCATCACATTTAACGCATTATTGATGTCCAAACTGGCAATAGCTCCTGTTGTGGAACTCATATTGCTCGTATCAGGTATAATCGCCAATCCAAAAAAGGAAACTAAAAAGTTAGTGTTATTGGCTAAAACGCTTGAACCTAAATTTAAAATAGATTTAGCAAAGGACGTGTCAATTCTAAAACTAAAAGTAGAGTCATTTCTGTTCAAATTCCCTGTATAAGAACCAATTGGAGTGGTTTTAAAGGAAACATTGCTATAATTAAAATAACTATCCGCACTTAATGCACTAACTAATGGATACAAATTCCAAGTTTGTGATTGAAGACTATCCCCACTTAATCTGGAAGTAGTTCCTGCTAATCTAATAACAAAGGTTACAGAATCTAAAACAACTTTATTTCCTATACTATTATTGTCTTGGGAAAGCCTAAGTTCAGTAAAAATAGAAGCAGTTAATGTTCCAGTATTAGGTTCATTTAAGTATCCTAAAAAATATTTTGCAAAAGATAATGAATTTGCAGCATCAAAAGTTGCAGCCTGCGATTGCCTTTCCGTATTTAGGATTAAATCAAAGTACTTTCCTTTTGCTTCAAAATTTTCTGAAGGAGGAGTTGTATTTAGGTTGAAGTCCTTAGCTTTATCGCAGCACCACAATAATAGTGGTGCTACAATGATTGCTAATCCCTTTATAAGTTTACTTTTAAGCGTGTTTGAGCTCAAGTAAGCTATGATAGAATTCAATATGTTTTTCAATGAAATTTTCAGATTCGTTCTCGTGATAATGTAATAATGGTTTGCCAGATGCCTCTGCTGCTGCTACAATTGTAGGATTAACAGTAGAACTTCCCATGGTTATACCATCAGCATAATGAACGCCGATATTATAAAAATCTGTTATGGATGGATTTTCCATCCCAATAAATGCTTTAGGGTCTTGACCACTAACAACAGCCTTTTCAATTAATTTAGTCCCTAAAGTATCTGTGAAAAGATCTTCATAAGGAGTATATATAAATCTAGAATGTTTAAAAAGGTTTTCATTTCTAGGCACTGTACGTGCGTACATAGGTACCAATCCACTCATCCATCCTTGGCAATGGATAATATCTGGAACCCACTCCAATTTGTGAATGATTTCCATAACCCCTTTATTAAAGAAAATTACTCTCTCATCATTATCAGCATAAAAAGGATGTGTATCATCTCCATAATACCCTCTTTTACTAAAATAGTCATCGTTGTCTAGGAAGTAAATCTGCATTTTAGCAGCCGGTAGAGAAGCAACTTTAATAAGAAGCGGATTGTCATCATCACCTACTGGTACATTTATTCCTGAAAGTCTAATCACTTCATGCAATCTATGTTTACGTTCTTTAATAATACCGAATCTAGGCATGAAGACTCTAACTTCCATGTCCTTGTCTTGCATTTTTTGCGGAAGAAATCGGGCGTTGTCACTCATGTGAGTCATCTCCATATAAGGAGTCATCTCGTGTGTGACGTAAAGAATTTTAAGCTTACTCATTATAAAATTTAAAGAAAAAGGATTTTCCTAATGTTACTGCAAAATTACGGAAAATAGTTCTTTATTTACTAATATTGTAGTTTTGTGCCAAAATATTTAGCAAATACATCTAGTTTATAGGCAATAGATGGATTTACTCCTCCATATGAAGATTTTTCATTCCATTTACGATTTACAGTCTTACTTAACTGAAATTAGAAAAAGTAATCCAAATAAAAAGATAGGGTTTATCCCTACTATGGGTGCCCTTCATACAGGGCATGGGGAATTGGTTAAAAGTTCAATCAAGGATGATAACTTCACAGTAGTATCCATTTTTGTAAACCCTACGCAATTCAATAATCCAACAGACTTTGTACTATATCCTAAAACTGAAGATGAAGATACTAGATTTTTGCAATCCATCGGATGTGATGTTTTATACCTTCCCATCTTGGAAGAAATCTACCCTGATGAATCATTTAAAACCATAGAGGTGGATTTAGGCAATCTAGGGGAAATCTATGAAGGTAAATTCCGGCCTGGACATTTTATGGGAGTAATGGCCGTGGTTCATCGTTTATTTGAAATCGTAAAACCTGATATTGCCTATTTTGGGCAAAAAGACTATCAGCAATGGTTGGTCATTAATAAAATGGTGAATCAGACAGGACTAGATCTAACCCTAAAAATGGTTCCTACAATCAGAGAGGTTGATGGACTTGCTAAAAGCAGCAGAAATAAAAGATTAAACATCCAAGGAAGAAAGAATGCACCTATTATTTATGAAATATTAAAAAAAGCCTACCTTAAACTGGTAAAACATCCTAATGAGTTGGAAGACATTAAGGCATCTATGCAATATGAATTTTCTGTAAACAAGGATTTTAAGTTAGAATATTGTGATATTTGCAGTGGATTTGATTTACATCCTATACATAGTTTAAGTACAGAAAAAAGTTGTGTCCTAATAGTAGCCTTAAATTTAGGTAACGTCAGGCTCATAGACAATGTACTAATTAATAAGGATGAGTGGATTGCTAATCTGTAAAAGGTTTAACAATCAAAAAAGGTCAAGGGTAGAGTAAATTGAAAATGGTCATTGAAGTTTTAAAATCAAAAATACATAGATTAACCCTTACAGGGGCTGATCTAGATTACGTGGGAAGTATTTCTATTGATGAGGATATATTAGACGCTGCCAACCTCATAGAAGGGGAAAAGGTGCAAGTTCTTAATATTAATAATGGTGAAAGGATAGAAACATACATCATCAAAGGACCTAGAGGTTCTAAAACAGTTTGTTTAAACGGGCCTGCCGCCAGAAAGGCACTCCCTGGTGATATTATGATTGTGATTAGTTACGCTCAAATGGAATTTGAAGCTGCAAAACAATTTAAACCTTGGCTAGTATTTCCTAAGCCAGATAATTCAATTTAGACAAAATCAATCCAATAACAATATGAGCAAGAAAAATCCATTCCTAAAATACCTAAAATATGTGCTATTCTTTGGACTAGGAACACTTATTTTTTACTTATTACTCAGAGGTCAGGATTGGACAAAAATTGGCGAATCTATTCAACATATTGATTATAGGTTTATAGCTATTTGCTTTGTTGCAACAATACTTAGCCATTATGTAAGAGCCGTCAGGTGGAATATGTTAATTGATACACTTGGTTTTAAAGTAAGTGCTTTAAATAGTTTTGTGGCTGTAATGACAGGATATTTTGCCAATTTAGCATTACCTAGAATGGGGGAAATATCCCGTTGTGTAGTTCTGAATAGAACCAACAAAGTACCAGTTGAAAAGTTAATCGGGACAGTAGTCGTAGAAAGAATTGT
>Ga0114962_10001608_pt1 | contig 19323 bp, 13 predicted proteins | sample C_130820_MF_Meta_FD_87017 | JGI IMG/M metagenome (GOLD analysis project Ga0114962, IMG submission 87017) | Freshwater microbial communities from Lake Croche, Canada to study carbon cycling - C_130820_MF_MetaG | ecosystem: Environmental > Aquatic > Freshwater > Lake | place: Lake Croche, Canada... | reverse complement strand
CTGAGCTTGACCAATATACATTCTTGTATGGATGGGTGAATGGTGTGAATTTTATTATTGAAGAAGAGGAAGAGGTAGAACTTTAATTACATCTTCAGCCGTGATACTCCTTTGACATTCAAACATTCTATCAGTTCCCCTGTGCAAAGGGCACCAATCAAAATCCCCACGATCAAATTTATGCTCAGGGTCGTTCCAACATCCGTGGCATACATTCTCGTTAACTACACGTATACAATTAAACTCATGTGTACGTGTAGTAAAATTACTTATCATCACCACAGGTTTGCCGATAGCCCAAGCTAAATGTGAGAGCCCTGAGCTAAGTCCGATAAAAAACTGACTATGGTAGATAACGCTCATGGTATTCTCAATGTCAATATCATCTATCTTCTGGCAATGCTCAAATGGGTTGTCTTCTTTACTGACGTTCACCACTTTGTAGCCTTTGTTATGCAAGTAAGTTATGACCTCTTGCCATCCCTCCCTTGTCCAAAACTTACAGCCTGCTGTTGAGTTAGTAGCTATCGTCACATACTGCCCATACTTATTCTTACGCTTTCTAAACTTTAAGTTTGGCCTAAGCTCCTCAAACTCTAAGCCTAATATATTAGTGGCCGCCTCTTGTAGCTTTATGGTGTTAGGTAGCACAGGTTCTTTATTCTCATCGTAGTGCCATCCAATATTATATTGTGCAAATATATCGTTGACCACCATGCCAGGCTCCACTAGCTCTATCTCAGGGATGTCAAGTATATGGTTCCAAAAGGTGGATAGTATTACTTTGCAGTTATGTTTCTTTTGAAATGCAAGTGCATAGGGTGCCCATGCGATAGTATCTCCTAGTGACTTACTAGCCAAGGTGATGAACACTATTCTGTTTTCAAGTGACAACTTATACTCATAGACTAACTTTTCAAGTTCAAATACTTTAATGTTCCACTCAGTATAGTACTCCCTATTTAGTCTCACCCATGAGTTAGAGTTAATAGTATTCTCATATTGGCAGACATTATTCTCGTCAAAGTATTGCACTTTAAACTCGGAGTTAACAGGTGACTTAATCTCTAGGAATGGGCCGTTGACAAAGTACTTATGGATATGCACATCTTGGTCCTCATGTGGCATCATTAATACTTTGTTATAGAAGTTATTATACTTCTCAGCAAATATTTCTGAGGTGTTATCTGTAGGTACAATGTAATTACATTTTATAGTATTTAAGTCTGTATCGATAGGCTGAATGTATCGCTCAAACATGGACCCATATTGGGGTAGATAGTGAGCGACAATTGGTAAACCATAGGATATGGCTTCTCTAAGCACTAATGGATTGCACTCCCATGTGCTGTTGAACATAAATATGTTAGCATGCTTTAAGAACTCGTCCACGTCATCCCTCTCTCCCCACACCTTGACATTACTCGGTAGGTCAGCCATTAATGGCTCCCAATAATCTTTAAAGTTGCCTGCTTGATTGCCCACAAAATTAAAGTTAAAGTTAGGGTTAGCACGTGCAATCTCTATGCCCTCGGCTTGGTTCTTGCCCGGTGTCCACAGTCCCACGTTGACCACGTTATTTATGCCCGGAAGTTTCTTTGACTTCTTAGGGTCAATAGGGTACTCAATGACTTTCTTGTAAGATGGCAGATGAGCAAATGTGTCATAGTGGTAAGGCGTACAGAAGGCATACGCATCAGGGTGATACAACTTAGTCTGAGGATCAAATGACACATCATGACAAGTCTCAATAATCTTATAATGTCTACTTGGTCTATAGAGTTCACTCATTATGTGAGCATCGAACCGCTCGGATGGTTCGTGAATGTGAATGATGTCAGGATTAAAATCTTTAATAATATTAAATAGCTCAGTCTTATCCTCAAACAAAGTATAAAAGTTATTGCCTACTAATTTTATAATCTTATCTCTTTGCACCACATAGTCTAAACTGTAGCAAGTATACTCAACCACGCAGACATTAATGTATTCTTGCATCACCTCAATAGTCTTGAGCACAAAGGCAGGCATGCCCCCGGTAGATAGGTGAGGGACTAGGTATAATACTTTATTGGGCCTGATCATTTTTAGCATCTCATCTTTTCTTTTCTCACCATGGTAGAATAATAATTTGTCCTCACTTGCAGGCACCCTACCCCAATCACCTATCATGTAGTCTTGCCCAGTAAAAATATTATTATGGTCAATCAAGTTGACTAAATCAAGTCCTGCGTTCATATAAATATATGGTAAGCCCTTTTGAATATTATACTTCCACAATAGCACATTGGCTATGGTCTCCTCATTATAGGCTGCGTAGTAACTATTATCAGCCATCACTTCTGGGTGTATGCACATTTGGTACCACTCATCCAAGAAGTCAATGCAGTTTTTATTAGCCACAAAGTAGCCTGTCTGCCTGTATCGTTGACGTACATATTGGTCCACACCAAACAGCTCGCAAGCCGGGTGCTCAAGTGTGGTGCTTAGGTCATCTCTGCTCTCAGCCCCTCCCCTACCATTTACATGCAAGTAGTCATAGATGCCCTCCACAAAATAGGGGTGGCTTGACTCATCATCGAACATATTAAATATATTATCTACATACTTTGTTGCAACTGAGTCGGAGTCAACATAGGCCACCGTGTAAGCAAAATTGTTTATAGCATCCTTGACAATAAGTGGGCGTTGAATTAAAAGCTTATAGATATTAATATCTGATCGGTCAATGAATTTATTTTGCTTAGTCTCTGCCACATCGCAGTCCCATCTAATGGTAAAGGTTGCCCCTTTAATCTGTCTGTCTGAGTTTAGCATATATACTAGAGTTGGAATGCTAGTATAATAATTTAATGATTCTACACATGCCTCCACAGTATCAGCATATGAGTCAGTTGCATATAGTACGAATGCTTGCTTCATTGAGCAAAATTAATTAATATTGTATCAAATACAAATAAAATGACAATAGAAGTTAGCTTTGGCGAAGTGCTAGATAAAATATCTATATTAGCCATTAAATTAAATGAAATTAAAGACGAACAGAAGCTTAAAAATATTCAAAAAGAATTCTCGTCTATAAGTGGTAGAGTACCACAAGATGCATTTAGCGACCCCTTATACTTTGAGTTATGCAAGGTCAATCAAACACTTTGGAAAGTAGAAGATAAATTAAGGGAGCATGAGCAACTTAATAATTTTAATGAGGACTTTATAAACTTAGCTAGAAGTGTTTATGTATTAAACGATAGAAGAGCTACTCTCAAGAAAGAAATAAACATTAAAAATGGCTCAGAATTCATAGAAGAAAAATCTTATAATAATAATTAGTAATTTTACATACTTTAATAAAATAACAATGGCACAAATAGAAGAAGAAGAATTAACAAGATTAAAAGAAGCAAGTAATTCATTACGTGAATCTCGCTCAACAATTGCAGACATTGAGATATCAATGCATCGTCTAGAAAGCAAGAAGAAAGCAGTTCTTTTTAATGCAGAACAAGCTGCTGAGCAACTTAATAATATCCAGGAGGAGCTTCAACAAAAATATGGCAACATATTAATTGACCTTGCTACCGGAGAAATCAAAGATAACGATGGTAATTCGTAAGCTATCCATAGGCGTTGACTACAAATCTGCTATGCATTATTTGCAAAGTCAATCTGTGTTGAACGATAACTACATCATTCATTTAATTAAGATTACAGATAGTGGGTCCTATCAAATCTACATTGAGAAAAACAATGAGATTATTCTTTGGAAAGAGATAGGTGCTTATGTTCCTGTTATAATTGAATACGATATTTCATTTTAATTATGAGGTCACCTCAATACTTTGTCATCAAGTCGAAAGATGGCCATCGATACGATAACGTACGTAATGGTATAATTATTTCTACATCAAAAGAAGACCATATAGTTACTACTCGTGAGGCCATAGTTATTGAAACCCCTATTGGGTACGATGGCCCTATTGAGATAGGCGATGTAGTCCTAGTTCACCACAATACATTTAGACTTTACTTTGACATGCAAGGGCGTGAGAAGTCATCATGGAATTATTTTAAAGATGACTTATTCTTTATCGATGATCCGTACGCATACAAAAAACCCGATGGTCAATGGAAGGGAATAGGTAGATACGTGTTTGTTTCTCCTATCCCTAACAACCAGTCAGGTATTACCACTACAGATACAGAGATGCCTCTTGTAGGCATTATTAAGTTTGGTAATGATGAAATGCTTGAACTAGGATTAAAAGAGGGAGACAACGTCGTATTTGAGCCTGAGTCTGAGTATCCATTTCATGTGGATGGAGAGAAAGTTTATCGCATGTACACCAAGAATTTGACAATTAAATTAAATGAATAAGATAACAGAATTAAAGAAGAAGATAATTAATTCTGGATACAAAGCTGTTGAAGAATTAATTAAGGTTGCAGAAGAACAAATTGTTACTCACATGGAGGATGATCTATCTGCCGACAAATTAAAGAATGCTGCGGCAGCTAAGAAGTTAGCTATTCTTGATGCCTTTGAAATACTTAAACGTATTGAGGAGGAGAGTAATATTATTGAAGGTATAGTAGTAGAGAAAAGTGCAATAAATAAAGGTTTTGCTGAAAAATACGCTAATAAAATTAAATAACATATTATATTTATGAGCTTATTCAGAAAAATAGAAAATATTATTCCAGATAAGATTTTAAAAAAACGAAATGCTAAAAATGATTGGGCATATGGTTTTGATAAAGAATATGATATTGTAATTATATCTAAGGATGGTACTATTGGCGATATCTATGAAATACAAAATTTAAAAGTAGCCCTTCCTGTTATTCCAGAAAAAATTGATTATAAATATAATAAATGGCAATTTGAAGAATACCCTCGTGAACTATCTCGCATAAGAACTCAGTTTGATTGGGCTCGTCGTGATACTACATTTAAGTCACAATGGGTTGATTATATTGAGGAGCAATTTAAACGTCGTGAGCAAGGCTATTGGTTTATCAATAATAAAATACCAACCTATATAACGGGTAGTCATTACATGTATCTGCAATTTACAAAGACGGATGTAGGGAAACCTGACTTTCGTGAAGCCAATCGTATATTTTATTTATTCTGGGAGGCTTGTAAAGCTGACAATAGATGTTTTGGAATATGTTACCTTAAAAATCGTCGTTCAGGATTTTCATTTATGGCATCTTCTGAAGTTATAAATATTGGGACATCAACAAGAGATTCAAATATCGGTATTATGTCAAAAACTGGTACTGATGCTAAAATGATGTTTACTGGTAAAGTTGTACCAATAATAAATAACTATCCATTCTTTTTTATGCCTACTAGAGATGGTAACACATCACCTGTTACCGAGTTAGCATTTAGAGTACCTTCTTCTAAGATAACACGGAAGAATATGGAAAATGAAAATGAAGAAGAGGTAGAAGGGTTAGATACAAATATCACATGGAAAAATACAGCTGATAACTCTTTTGATGGTCAGAAATTAAAATTGCTAGTTGAAGACGAAGCAGCAAAACTTGAAAAACCAAATAACATTTTAAATGGTTGGCGTGTGAGAAAAACTTGTCTTCGGTTGGGTTCTCGTATTATTGGTAAATGTATGATGGGTTCTACATCCAACGCACTTGATAAAGGTGGTGACAATTACAAAAAATTATATGAGGATTCAGATGTAAGAAAAAGAAATAAAAATGGTCAAACAATATCAGGTTTATATTCACTATTTATTGCAATGGATTTTAATTATGAAGGATATATTGATGAATATGGACATGCTGTTTTAGAAGACCCAATAACTCCAGTTAAATCTGCTCAAAGCGGAGAAATTATTGAAAACGGAGTTATATCAAATTGGCAAAATGAAGTAGATTCATTAAAGAATGATCCTGATGCTTTAAACGAGCACTATCGTCAGTTCCCAAGGACCGAGTCGCATGCTTTTAGAGATGAGACCAAATCGTCAATCTATAACTTGACTAAAATATACCAACAGATTGACTACAATGATGGTATGTTACAAGATAGAGTTTTGACTCGTGGATTCTTTCATTGGAAAGATGGTGAGAAAGACAGTGAAGTTGTTTGGACTCCCGATAGGAATGGTAGGTTCTTGGTTTCTTGGATACCTGAAATAGCTTTACGTAATAAATTTATTTCTAAAAACGGAACTAAATATCCTTTGAACGAACACGTAGGTGCTTTTGGATGTGACCCTTATGATATTTCAGGTGCTACTTTTGGAGGATCAAACGGATCATTGCATGGACTTACTAAGTTTAATATGGATAATGCCCCATCTAACGCATTCTTCTTAGAATATATTGCTAGACCACAAACAGCTGAGATATTTTTTGAAGAAGTATTAATGGCTTGTGTATTTTATGGAATGCCTATCTTAGCAGAAAATAATAAAGCTCGATTACTTTATCATTTTAAGAATAGAGGCTATAGAGGATTCTCTATGAACAGACCCGATAAGCATAAGGCTAAATTGTCATTCACAGAAATAGAGATTGGTGGCATACCATCTTCAAGTGAAGATATGAAACAGGCCCATGCGGCAGGAATAGGCACTTATATTGAGAAATATGTAGGTTATGATTTAGAAGGTATTTATAGAAATCCTGATGAAATTGGTAACATGCCATTTACTAGAACTCTTATGGATTGGTCTAAATTTAATGTTAATGATAGGACCAAGTTTGATGCTTCTATAAGCTCAGGACTTGCTATTATGGCAAACCAAAAACATGTTTATTTACCAGAGAAAAAAGAGTCAAAAATAAGCATTAAATTTGCAAGATATGATAACAGCGGTTCAGCGAGTAGACTGAAAATAATATGAACGACCCTTTAATAATGATTAATCCTTCTAGCTTTCCAACGCAACTGGCAACAGATGCAGAGAAAGCATCTAAAGAATTTGGATTAAAAGTAGGACAGAGTATCATGTGGGAGTGGTTTGCTAAAACAGGCAACAACTGTAGGTACTATTCTCAATGGATTGATTTTCATCGCATTAGGCTATATGCCCGTGGTGAGCAGTCTATTGCTAAATACAAAGAACAATTTCAAGTTGATGGGGATATGTCACATATCAACCTTGATTGGACCCCCGTTCCTATTATTCCTAAGTTTGTTGATATCGTAGTCAATGGGATGAATGATCGTCTTTTCCAAGTTAAGGCATATGCACAAGATGCTATGTCAGCTGATAAAAGAAGTAAGTTTCAAGAAATGGTTGAGGCTGACATGGTTGCAAAAGAATTCTTAACTCAAGTAAAAGAAGAGTCAGGAATTGATGCATTTAATGTGCCTCCTCAAGACTTACCTGCTAATGAGCAAGAGTTAAATCTTTATATGCAACTTAAATATAAGCCTGCTATAGAGATTGCTGAAGAAGAAGCTATTAATACAATCTTAGATACTAACCACTATAATGATATTAGAAAAAGAGTTGATTACGATATTACAACCATCGGTCTTGGTATGGTCAAACATTCTTTTGTTCCAGGGACTGGAGTATCTGTAGAATATGTTGACCCTGCTAATATGGTATATTCTTACACGGAATCGCCAACCTTTGATGATTGCTTCTATTTTGGAGAAGTTAAACAAGTGCCGATTACAGAAATTATTAAAATTAAACCAAACATTACTACCGAAGAACTTGCGGAGATTCAACAGTTGGGTACAGCATGGTATAACTACTATGGTGTTCTTCGTCCTTATCGTAGTGATTTATTTAATCGTGATGTTGTTACATTAATGTACTTTAATTATAAGACAGATAAAACATATGTCTATAAGAAAAAGTATAATGATAACGGAGGCAATAAAGTAATCCAAAAGGATGAAAGTTTTAATCCTCCTGAAGGAACAGAAGAAAGATTTGAGCGTATAGAAAAACGCATAGATGTTTGGTATGAGGGAGTTATGGTCATGGGATCTCCTTACCTATTGAAGTGGGATCTTGCTAAGAACATGGTTCGCCCTAAATCTGCATCTCAATATGCATTGCCTCAATATATTGCTGTAGCACCAAGAATGTACAAAGGAGTCATTGAGTCTTTAACTAGACGTATGATACCTTTTGCTGACTTGATTCAACTTACTCATTTAAAACTTCAACAAGTTCTTCAACGTGTTGTGCCAGATGGTGTATTTATAGATGCCGATGGTATCAATGAGGTTGACTTAGGTACCGGGGCTGCTTACAATCCTGAGGATGCATTAAGATTATATTTTCAAACGGGTAGTGTTATTGGTCGTAGTATGACAGTCGATGGTGATATTAATCATGGTCGTATTCCTATTCAAGAACTTAATAGTAATAGTGGGCAAGGTAAGATTACTGCATTAATAAATGCATACAATCAATACTTATCAATGATAAGAGATGTAACAGGATTGAATGAAGCAAGAGATGCTTCTACTCCTAATCCTGATGCTTTAGTAGGTGTACAGAAACTAGCGGCTTTGAATTCAAACACAGCCACTCGCCACATCTTAGAAGGAAGTTTATTTATTACTAAGCGTTTGTCTGAGGCATTATCTTGCCGTGTATCTGACATATTAGAATACTCTGATTTTAAAGAACAATTTGCTATGCAGATTGGTAAGTACGCTGTTGGTATATTAGATGAAATTAAAAATTTATACCTACACGACTTTGGTGTATTTATTGAAGTGTCTCCTGATGAAGAGCAACAAGCTCAATTAGAAGCCAATATTCAAATGGCTATGCAACGTGATCAAATATCACTTGAAGATGCTATTGATATTCGTCAAATGAAAAACTTAAAACTAGCAAATGAATTACTCAAAGTCAAAAGAAAAGAAAAGCAACGCATCGACATGGAGCAAGAGCAAGCAAAAATTAATATGCAAACTCAAGGCAACATTCAATCATCTCAAGCAGCAGCTCAAGCGGCTTTACAAAAATTTCAAGCAGAATCTCAAGCAAAAGCACAATTGGCTCAAGCTCAAATGCAATTTGATATTCAACGCATGCAAGCGGAAGCACAAATAAAAGAGCAATTGATGAGTGTGGAATTTAACTACAACATGCAACTTAAAGGTATGGAAGTTAGTCAAATTAAACAGTTGGATATGGATAAAGAAAAAGCCAAGGATGATAGAACTAAAATACAAGCTACACAGCAGTCAAAGTTGATTGAGCAACGCCAAAAAGACTTACCTGCTATGGACTTTGAATCAGAAGAAGATTCATTAGATGGCTTTAGTTTAGAGCAGTTTAATCCAAGATAAAATTATTCATTACTTTTGTGCAACTAAAATTTAATTTAAATGGAAAATTATCAAGTAAAGTTGGTAGACTTTGAAGAAAAGTCTGTCCAAGAAGTAGAGGAGACTTTACTAAAAGTACACGAGGAAAAGACAGGCATACCTCAAATTGAAGTAGCCGAAGAAATTAAGTTAGAGATACCGGCTGAACCCGACACAGCTAATGGAATCTCAGGAGAAGAGAAATCAACTCCACAAGTACCATCATTTGATGATGCCGACGTTCTTTCATATATCAAAAGCAAGTACAACAGGGATGTTAATTCCATGGAAGATTTGTTTAAGCCAGTTGAGTCTAATCAGGAATTATTACCTGAAGATGTTTCAGCATTCTTAAAATTTAAGAAAGAAACAGGACGTGGCTTAGATGACTTTTATCGTATTAATCAAGATTTTTCTAATGAAAAACCGGAGCGGTTAATCGCTACGTATTTAAAAGAAATGAACCCTGAGTTAGATGATGATGATATCCAATATGAGATGTCAGACAGATTCGCATATGATGAGGATTTGGATGAGGAAAGGGATGTCAAAAAGAAAAAGCTTGCATTTAAAAAAGAACTTACTAAGGCAACAAGGTATTTCGAGGATCAAAAAGAAAAATACAGAGCACCGATTGAGTCGATTGGTACACAATCTGTTTCTTCTCAAGATCAAGAAGAATTGAAGTCTTATAAGCAATACATGAGTCAGCTTACTGAACAACAACAGGAGCAGACTAAGAAGTCTGAATTTTTTGTTCAAAAGACAAACGAATTATTTACTAATGAATTTGAAGGTTTCAAATTTGGAATTGGTGATAAAGAGTTATCTTGGAAACCATCAAATGCAGATGACTTAAAAAATAAACAGTTGGACTTATCTAAATTCTTCAACAATTTTGTTGATGAAAATGGATACATTAAGGATGCGAAAGAGTATCATAAAACTATAGCTGTTGCTATGAACAGAGATTCATTTGCCAAGTTCTTTTATGAACAAGGTAAATCAGATGCTATTGATGAGTCTGCTAAACAAAGCAAGAACATTGATATGGGATCAATTCGAACAACAGGCCAACCAATAGATAAGGGAGGCTTAAAGATTACAGCTATGGATAATGATCACGGAAACAGACTTAGAATAAAATAATTTTCTAACCAAACAAAATTTAAAATTATGGGCTCAGTACAATCAGTACCTGGCTATGCTTTAACCCCTTCGGCGGTAAAAGCTACATTGCCATCAAACTACATTACCAACTTTGATTTCATGAACCAGTATCTTCCAGATACTTATGAGAAAGAATTCGAGCGTTATGGTAATCGTTCTATTGCATCTTTCTTGCGTTTAGTAGGAGCTGAGATGCCGTCTAACTCTGACTTAATTAAGTGGGCAGAGCAAGGACGTTTACACACTAAATATACTAATGTAACTACTACTGCTGTTGTAGGAGCTGATACAGCTACTTGGACAGTTAATAATGCTGGAGTTAATTGTAACTTCCGTGTTAATCAAACTGTATTCTTATCAGCTAATGCTGGGGCTGCTTCTGACAAAGCTGTTATTACTGCCGTAAACTCATCTGCTAATACTTTTACTGTAGCTTATTATGCTGGTGGTGGACAAACGATTGCTGCTTCTGCTGTTTCTACTGCATTCGTTTATGGTTCTGAATTCACTAAAGGATCAGTTGGAATGAGTGGGTCATTAGAGTCTCAAGATTTATTTTTTGAAAACAAGCCTATTATCATCAAGGACAATTACACAGTATCTGGTTCTGATATGGCTCAAATTGGATGGGTTGAAGTAACTTCAGAAAATGGTGCTACCGGATATTTATGGTACATCAAATCTGAGCATGAGACTCGTTTACGTTTCGAAGATTACTTAGAAATGTCAATGGTTGAAGGTGTTCAAGCTGAGTCAGGTGGTGGAGCTTTGGCTTACTTAACAGTTGCTGCTTCTCAAGTACAACCTGGTGCTGCTGGTACTGAAGGTTTATTTGATGCTGTTGCTACTCGTGGTAACGTATGGGCAGGTGGTAACCCTACTACTTTGGCTGACTTTGATGCAATCATCCAACGTCTTGACAAGCAAGGAGCTATCCAAGAGAATGTTATCTTCTTAAATCGTAAGTTTTCTTTTGATATAGATGATATGTTGTCTCGTCAAAACTCTTATGGTACTGGTGGTACTTCTTATGGTTTGTTTAACAACGATGAGAACATGGCTTTAAACTTAGGTTTTACAGGGTTTAAGCGTGGTTATGAATTTTACAAGACTGATTGGAAATACTTAAATGATGCTACTTTACGTGGTGGTATCGTAGGTGGTGCTATTAACGGAATCTTGGTTCCTGCTGGTTCTACTACTGTATACGATCAAATCTTAGGTAAAAATGCTAAACGTCCGTTCTTACACGTTCGTTACCGTGCTTCTGAGACTGAAGATCGTCGTTACAAAACTTGGATTACAGGTTCTGCCGGTGGTGCTCAAACTAGTTCTCTTGATGCAATGGAAGTTAACTTTTTATCTGAGCGTGCTTTATGTACTCTTGGTGCGAACAACTTCTTCTTGTTCGAAGCTTAGTAAAAATTTAGGGAGGGGGAAACTCCTCCCTTATTTTATTTTTAAAATTTAAATCTAAATCAAATGTCAAAAGTAAATATCCAGGACAAAATATATGTCCTAAAAAGAAAAACATTCCCTATGTCATTTATGTTGGCTGCGAGAAACACTTCTCGTAAACCATTATTATATTTTGACGAAACAACAAATCAAAATAGGGCATTGCGTTATGCTATTAATCAAAAGTCTCCTTTTGAGGATGAGCAAGATGGAAATGCTATTTTAGAACCAATTATTTTTGAAGATGGGTTATTAAGTGTTTCAAAGACTAATCAAGTATTACAATTGTTTTTAAATTATCACCCTGATAATAATGTTTTATTTGAAGAAGTAGATAATAAGAAAGATGCATCTGCACAAATTGATTGGATGAATGTTCAATTAGATGCTCAATTAGCAGCTCGTACCCTAGACTTACCAACTAAAGAAGCTATTGGTCGTATTCTATTAGGTACACGTGTTGATAATTTATCAAGCCAAGAACTTAATCGTGATATCTTAATTCATGCTCGTAACAATCCACAAGAATTTTTGGATATGCTAAATGATCCTGATTTACGTTTACATAATATTGCGGCAAAAGCATTGCAAGATGGGTTCTTTACTTTAAGAAATAATAATCGTGATATCTTTTTTAATTTACCTGATAATAAAAAGAAATTGATGGGTATCCCATTTGGGGAAGATGCAGTAACTTTACTTAGATCTTATCTGCAAAGTGATGAAGGCATTGACTTGTATAAAATGCTAGAAAAAAAATATAGCAAATAATATAGGGAGGACAAAAGTCCTCCTTTTTTTATATCTTTGTCATCATGATAAATTCTGTTCGTCAAACCGTAATGAATATCCTGAACAAGGATAATAATGGATACATCACTCCTGATGAATTTAACTCGTTTGCTAAGCAAGCACAGTTAGAAATCTTCAATCAATATTTTGTGGACTTTAAAAACTCTAAACTAGAGGATTTTAAAGGAATGGAGTCATCAGGGTATTCTGATATAACCAAGCAGATAGACCAAACCATTGACTATTTTTCTAAAAATGTACCATTGGTTTATGATGGGGGTACACAAACATTTGCTATGCCTCCAGGTTGGTTCTTGCTTAACGCATTATATTACAACCAAAAAGAGATTGAGCATGTGGACCAAAGAAATGTCTATAAATTGTTACAATCTAACTTAACAGCACCAAATACATTGTATCCTGCATATGTTATGCAAGGAGATAACATGACTATTTATCCATTAACAATTGTTAATAATGTCGAAACATATTATGTTCGATATCCATATGACCCTAAGTGGACATATACATTAGTTAATGGTAGCCCATTGTTTAACCAATCGGCTAATGATTATCAAGATTTTGAATTAACAGAATTTGATTTTCCTAAACTTGTTATTAAGATTTGCGAATACGCTGGTACTAGTATTAGAGAGCAAGAAGTAGTATCTGCTGCTAAACAACAAGAGGTTTACATGGATCAAATGGCACAATAATGACTCAAGAAGAATATTACACCAATAACGGGACAAACCCACAAGATAGCAATTGGGGATCATATCAAAATGTGACATTAAAGGATGTTGTTAACAACTTCCAATTAATGTACATGGATGATGGAGACCTTTTGAATAATATCAATAGGTATAAGATTCTATTCCATGCTAAGCGTGCTCTTCAAGAATTACAATATGATGGCAATAGAGTTATTAATACATTGCAACTTGATGTTGGCGATGACTTAAAATTTGTACTGCCTCCAGACTATGTCAATTGGGTTCGTATCTCTTTGTTTTGCGGAGGTGTACTTTACCCGATGAGCGAGAATATACAAGCAAACTCGGCAGTAGAATTTCTTCAGGACCAATATTATAATATATTGTTTGATGAAGATGGTAATGCTTTAATTGGAACATCTAAATTAGATGAATCTAGAATACTTGGTTTGACTCAATGTTATTGTACAAACAATGAGAGATGGGGATGGTATGTTGATGGCTTATGGTATTTTAATTATCCGGGTGGACAATACTACGGATTAAATACTGAGACTGCTAATTCAAACCCAACATTTACAATTAATAAAACCCAAGGGGTTATTAACTTTAGTACAGGCGTTCATCGTAGGTCAGTAGTATTAGAATATATATCTGATGGACTATACGGACTAAACGATGAAGATATCCCTGCACCTAAACTTGCAGAAGAATATTTTTATTCATACATTAAATGGGCAATATTAAATACTAAGGCTAATCAGCCTGAATATGTAATTAATAGAGCACGCAAAGAAAAAGTATCCAATTGGAGAAATACTAAAATTAGATTAAGCAATTTACACCCTGGCCGATTACTAATGAATATGAGAGGTCAATCTAAGTGGATAAAATAAATGGCAGAATTACAAAGAAACTTTTTGCAAGGGATAATGAACAAGGATCTCGATCCTCATTTCCTGCCTGATGGACAATATCGTGATGGATTAAATATAATTGTTAACGATTCAGACGGGCAATTTATTGCAATTGAAGGTTCGAATAATGGGTCTGTGCAAAATTATCTTGGTAATACATTATTAAATACTAGTTTAGGATTAGTTAATCCTAAATGCATTGGTTCAATATCTTATGAAGCTAGTAATTTAATTTATTGGCTTGTTGCTTCGGATACAGCCGATGCTATTTATGAGTACAATGAAAGTATAGGATTAACAACTGTTGTTTTAAAAGCTACTAAAGCTACCCCAACAACGCCATCGATTTTAAATTTTAATAAATCATTTTATGTAACTGGTATTAATTATATTAATGGTTTATTATTTTGGACAGATAATTATAATCCTCCACGTAGAATAAATATTGAACGTGCGAAAACCTATGGAGTTGATAATTTTAATGAATTTGATATTAATGTTATTGTCGCTCCTCCTATATCATCACCTGCAATTTATTTGTCTAATACAGGCTCTTCAAATAATTTAGAAAATAAATTTTTATATTTTGCTTATAGATATAAATATATTGATGATGAATACAGTGCATTATCTCCATTTTCATCTGTAGCATTTTTTCCAAAAAACTACCAATTTGATTATGGTGTCTCAGAAAACATATCAATGGTTAATTCATATGATACTGTTACAATTGGATATAATAGAGGAGGTAGTAATGTTAAAGAAGTTCAACTTATATTTAAAGATACTTCAAGTATAAATACATATATAATTGATAATATTCAAACTAGAAATTTATCATCAGATTTATATCATGAATATCAATTTAAAAATAATAAAGTATATTCTATTCTTGATGCAAATCAAATTAATAGATTATTTGATAATGTTCCATTAAAAGCAAAGTCTCAAGAGTTAATTGGGAGTAGATTAATTTATGGTAATTATACTCAATTTTTTAATTTAATAGATTGTGATGATAAACCTATAAATCCTGTATTTAGTTTATCTTTAACAACACAAACAATTTTAAATAATCAACCTAAACCAACTTTTAAAAGTAATAGAGATTATGAAGTTGGTATTATATATTTAGATGATTACGGAAGAATTACAACAGTTATTGTACCTAAAGGAGATAATACCACAAATACAAATTCAATTTATATACCACCACAAAATGCATCTTTAGCTAATAACATTAGGATTACTATTAATAAAAATTATAAACCACCATGTTTTGCTACATATTATAGATTTGTTTTAAAACAAAATAAACAAGATTATTATAATGTATTTCCATTGAACTATGTTTCTGATGGACAATTTAAATGGTTTCTTATAAATCAAGCTGATGTTGATAAAATATCTGTAGGATCATATTTGTATTTAAAAAATTCAACAAATGGAAATTTAAATACTCAATATAAAATATTAGATATTGTTTCTCAACCAGTTAATTTTTTAAATAATAATAAATCACAACCAGCTGGCTTATATTTTAGAATTAAAATTGGAGCAAATGTTTTGCCTGAAACATATTCATATGATTTATATAATTTAACAACAGATCCATCTTATAACCCAATTATTAATGGATTTAGAGTTGCGGAAAATCCTATATTTTATGGTTCTGGATTAAATAATTTGAAAACCTCTAATGGAAATCAAATTATAATAACATATCCAATTGTAGATACAGATGTTAGATTTACTATACAAATTGATTCTAACGGAACTTCGGATACATTTAAATATTATGCGTTTTTTAATAATACAAATAATCTTGTAGCTTCTAATATACCTATAGTTGCTAATCAAGATATAACATTATATATACCATATAATGGTACAAATAGAAATATTTGCAAAATAAAATTTGATACATCAATAGGACATACAATAGACGACTATTGGACTATAATGTGTAGAATTTCTGATAAAAATATTTTTGGAGGAAGATCTGTAGCTAATCAACCATATGGTTTTGCTACTGCTGCAAAATGGAATTTAGATAATGGTTATGTAGGAGATAGACCAATAAATGCTGGGGCAATTCTTACATTTAAAATGAAAGAACCCAATAATGGAAATACACAAATTGTTCAATCTTATGTTTCAACTAAAACATATGTAAATATAGAGGAATGGTTTATTGAAGATTTGATTTATACAAAATGGATTCAATACAATGGCACGGAAACTATTGGTGCTCAAAATGTTAATTTTCATAGGTGTACAAATGTTTATACTGTAACTTCAGGTAGTCAATATCAAGGTAATGCAGGATCTAATATAAGTCAAACTACCTTAGAGGCTCCTGTATTTATGTATATAAATGGGTATAAAATAGGATCAACTCCTAATATGGAAGTTATATTTAATTTACAAGAATCACTTTCTCCAATATTATTTGAAACTGTTCCAACAGATACAAACCAAGATATATATTATGAATTGGTTGGTACATATTATATTACTGATGGGAACCATTATGGTAATGTATCTAATCAAATAATTGGGGTTCAACCTGCTATAGTTGATTTAAATACATTTGGAAGTTATACAAATTATAATGCATTTGCATGGGGAAATAACGTTGAAAGTTATAGAATTAGAGATGATTGGAATGCAGCTACTATGGAATTTAGTCCAAGAGTTAATTCAACAGTTGAAGGTTATGCTCAACAAACTCTTGTTCAAGCATTAACATATAGTGGAGTATATCAACAAACAACTGCAATTAATAGATTAAATGAGTTTAATTTATCTCTTGGTAATTTTAAATATTTAGATAGATTTTTTGGATCTATTGAAAAATTATATTCTAGAGATACTGACTTAGTTGTATTTCAAGAAAATAAAATATCTAAAGTATTATACGGTAAAAATTTATTAAGCGACTCTGTAGGAGGAGGAACTATTGCTTCTATTCCTGAGGTACTTGGTACTCAAATTTCGTATGTTGGTGAATATGGTATAAGTAATAATCCTGAAAGTTTTGCTATTTGGGGTAATGATTTATTTTTTACCGATGCACGTAGAGGTGCAGTTTTAAAATTATCAGAAAATGGATTATTTGAAATATCATCTAATGGTATGAAAAATTGGTTCAAAGCAAATTTAGATCCTGATACATTTAAGATAGGAATGATGGATCCATATTTTGAACATTATGTTTTATCAAATAATGAATTCAAAGTAAAAAATTGTGTTTTTAAAGTTGAACCAAATTATTTAACATATTCATATAATTCTGAAATTCAACAATTAAATATTACAACAAATCAACCTTGGGTTTTAGAAATACCAATAAATAATTGGTTAACTGCAGATAAATATTCTGGAGATGGAGATTCTATAATAAATCTAACTACAACATTAAATTCCGGAAATTTAAGAAGTTTGATAATTAATTTTTCTGGTTGTGATGGAAATAAAAATGTGACAATTTACCAAAGAGGTCAAAGTCAAACTTGTTCTATATGGTATTTTAATAATAGTAGCGATCCAGGTCCATTAGTTGAAACATGGACATATATAAACTGCAATGGTGTACCTAGCACAATAACTGCATTACCAAACGAAACTAATAATGCTTGTGTATTAGGAGGTACATTGCCACCAGCTGGAAATTTAGGTGATTATCCATATACTTTAAATCAAAATTGTGTTTCACCTACTACAACTACAACTACTAAACAACCTGTTTGTTATACGTGGTATTTTACAAATACACACAATAACAATCCAGTACAAGAAGCTTGGTCATACATAGATTGTGCTGGTGAGTCTCAGTATATATATGCTTCATATAATCAGACAGTTTCAGCTTGTGTTTTAGAAGACACCGTTCCTAGTACTGGATCTTTTGGTGATAAAGGTTATACATTTCAAGGAATATGTGGTTCTGTAACAACTACCACAACAAATCCTAATATATGTGTTATCTGGTATTTTCATAATACTAAAAACAATAATCCTGTACAAGAAGCTTGGTCATATATTGGTTGCGATGGTGAATCATATTATATTTATGCATCATATAATCAAACAGTTACTGCTTGTTTATTACCTGGAACCATTCCAAGTATAGGTTCATTTGGAGATATTGCTAGAACATTAAATGAACCTTGTGGAACAACGACTACAAGTACTACTAGTACAAGTACAACTACTATTTCTCCAACATGTTCTTCATGGTCTTTTAGAAACACACACGATAATGATCCAGTACAAGAAGCTTGGTCTTATATTGATTGTGCTGGTGAATCTCAGTATATATATGCTTCATATAATCAGACTGTATATGCTTGTGTATTAGATGGAACGTCTCCTAGCACAGGGTCATTTGGTGATTCACCAAGTATTGGTGGGACTGCTTGTGGTGGAACTACAATTTCTCCACCAGATTATTGTGTTACTTGGTATTTCCGTAATACTCATAACAACAATCCTGTACAAGAAGCTTGGTCGTATATTGATTGTGCTGGTGAGTCTCAATATATTTATGCATATTATAATGAAATAGTTTCTGCTTGCGTATATCCAGGGCAACTTCCTAGTATAGGTTCATTTGGAGATTATCCAACTACATCATACATAGGTTGTGGAACTACATCTACTAGCACAAGTACTACAACACAAACAACTGCCCCAGTTACTTGTAGTACATGGAGTTTCTTAAACACACATGATAATGATCCTGTACAAGAAGCTTGGTCTTATATTGATTGTGCTGGTGAATCTCAGTATATATATGCTTCATATAACCAAACTGAATTTGCATGTGTATTGAATGGAACGTCTCCTAGTATAGGGTCATTTGGTGATATTTCAACTAATTTAGCAATAAGTTGTAGTAATACTACAAATACTACTATTAGTCCTAATCTTTGTGTTACAT
>Ga0114962_10001607_pt1 | contig 19330 bp, 18 predicted proteins | sample C_130820_MF_Meta_FD_87017 | JGI IMG/M metagenome (GOLD analysis project Ga0114962, IMG submission 87017) | Freshwater microbial communities from Lake Croche, Canada to study carbon cycling - C_130820_MF_MetaG | ecosystem: Environmental > Aquatic > Freshwater > Lake | place: Lake Croche, Canada... | reverse complement strand
GCAGCTTTTTTTGGAATTGGAGCTTACACCGTTGCGTTGTTGATGGTGTTTTTTAATATCAGTCCATGGTTTGGTTTGATTGCGTCTGGTTTAGTTGGGGCACTCAGTGGCGTTTTAATTGGTTGGACTACATTTAGATTGCGCGGCCACTACTTTGCACTGGCTATGTTGGCTTTTCCATTGGCATTGCTTTGCATTTTTGATTGGTTGGGTTTTCAAGAGGTCACGCTGCCTATGAAGCGTGAAGAGCCCTTACTCTATATGCAGTTTGAAGATCAACGTTTGTACATAGTGGTTGCCATGGTGATGTTGATATCGGCGTTGCTGATTAATTTAGCCCTCGCTAAATCGCGTTTTGGAATGGCCTTGCTCGCCATCAAACAAAACGAGGCGGCTGCAATGGCTTCAGGTATCAACCCTTTGCCCTGGAAATTCGCAGCCATCGCCATTTCTGGTGCATTCACTGCCTTAGCGGGTGGCTTGTACGGCGTGGTGTTGCTTATCGTTACACCCTCCTCAGTGTTTGGCATGTTGTCGTCAGCACAAGCACTGATAGTCACTTTATTTGGCGGCATTGGCACAATTGCAGGTCCTGTGATTGGTGCATTGGTGCTAATTCCTTTAGGTGAAATTTTGCATGCGGAATTGGGCGACAAGTTACCCGGTATTCAAGGTGTTGTGTTTGGTGCGGCCATCATCACGGTTGTACTTTCAGCACCAGAAGGCATCTGGCCTTGGATGCGTTCCAAATTTCAAAAAAAATTGGTCGATGAATTACCACCTCTTGGCTTGAACACTGATTCTTTTTTGCGGAGCAGCGCCCCTGCAACCGCCACAGGAAAAGTTTTGATGCGTGTGAGTGACGTCACGGTTCGTTTTGGTGGTTTGTATGCACTTAAGGATGTCAACTTTGATGTGATGGAAGGTGAAATACTAGGAATTATCGGCCCCAATGGCGCCGGTAAAACCACTTTATTCAATATGCTTAATGGATTTGTTGTGCCTGTGAGTGGCCGAAAAATATTCATTGGGCAAGACGTTACATCTTTCAAAACCTACGATATTTGTCGTGCAGGTATTGGCCGCACATTCCAAATTGTTCGTCCTTTTAAGCAGATGTCGGTTTTAGATAATGTGGTGATTTCAACGTTTTTTATGCAACCTGACACAGACAAAGCTTATGTGATGGCGCAAGATGCAATTGAGTTGGTTGGTTTGGGTTCGCGACTGAACACTGTTGTTGCTGGACTCACCACAGTTGAATTGAGATTGATGGAATTGGCCCGCGCGCTCGCTCCCGCACCGCGTTTGCTGCTTCTCGATGAGATATTGGCTGGATTGGGTAGCAGTGAAACCGAACACGTTTTAAAAGTGATTGAATCCATTCGTCAAACTGGCGTCACGATTGTTATCATCGAACACACCATGCACGCTATGGTTCGTTTGGCTGATCGCATGATCGTTTTAGACCATGGTCTGGTTTGTGCGCAAGGATTGCCACAAGATGTAACCAACAATCCTTTGGTTATTGAAGCTTACTTAGGTAAGAAATGGAGTGCACGTGCTCAACATTAAAGGTGTCAGTGTTTATTACGAAGGTTTGTGTGCTCTCAACAATGTACATATCAAGGTTGACTCTGGTGAATTTGTTGCCGTTGTTGGCCCCAATGGCGCAGGTAAGACCACCTTGTTCAAAGCAATCTCTGGCGTGGTGCCTATCACATCAGGACAGGTCATCTACAACGGACAAGATTTATCGAAGTTACAAGCGCACGAGCGTGCATCCTTAGGCATTGCCCATGTGCCTGAAGGTCGTCAGGTTTTTCCTTCGCTCAGTGTTGTAGAAAATTTACAAACGGGTGCGCAATCCAAACAAGCAAGAGATGCTTGGCCGCAAACATTAGCCTTCATTCACGCCTTGTTTCCTCGTTTGGCCGAACGCAGTGAGCAAGCTGCAGGCACCTTGTCGGGCGGCGAGCAACAAATGGTAGCTATTGGTCGAGGGCTTGCTTCGATGCCTCAACTATTGATGCTCGATGAACCCTCCATGGGCCTTGCACCAGCAGTAGCCGATCTAATTTTTGAATGTATACAACGCATTCATAAAGAGCAAGGCATCAGCGTGTTGTTGGTTGAACAACGCGTAGGTGAAGCATTGGAGAGTTGTGATCGAGGCTATGTGCTCGAATCAGGGCATTTGGTCATGAGTGGTACTCATCAAGAATTAATGCAAGATAGTCGCATTAAAAAATCGTATCTGGGGCTTTAATTTTTACAAGGAGTGAGACATGAGAAAAAACAATCGACGTGAACTGTTACTGGGAGGAGTTGCAATTGCTGCTTCAGCTGGTTTGCCATCACTGGCCATTGCGCAGAACCCTAAGGAAGTAAAAATTGCTGTGGGGGTTCCGCTCTCGGGTGCCTGGGCTCGCAGTGGAGAATTGCATCTCAAAGGTGCCCAATTGGCCGCTGAAGATATCAATGCAGCAGGCGGCATCAAAGCCTTGGGTGGTGCCAAGATTAAATTGATTGCTGTCGATGCAGGAGACTCCACAGAAAAAGCTAAAAATGCAGCGCAACGAATGTTATCGCAAGATCCCGATTTAGTCGGTGGTACAGGCGCATTTTTAAGTTCTTTTACGCTAGCAATTACGGAAATCACAGAGCGTGCAGAAGTACCGTGGCTTACATTGTCTTATTCAGATCAAATCACTGCACGTGGTTATAAGTATGTGTTTCAAACGTCCCCCATTGCAAGCAAACAATCGGTAGAGGCCGTACCCACGATGATGGAACTAGCCAAGATTTCAGGCTCAGGCCCCATTAAAACTGTGGCCATTGTGATGGATAACACCGCTTCACCTGTGGCGTTCACCAAGCCCCTGCGCGAAGGTGGACTCGAAAAGCTCGGCATCAAATTGGTAGTTGATGAAATTTATACACCACCGATGTCAGACGCTACTTCGATTGTGCAAAAAGTGCGCAATGCCAGACCCGATATGTTGTTGCTCATCACCACCAACATACCAGACACCAAATTAATTTTGGAGAAAATGAATGAAATGGGAATTGGTCGTGGACGGATTCCAATTTTGGGTAACGGTGGACACTTTGGTTTGCCAGAACTCTTAAACGTGACTGGCAAAGAGCAACTAGAAGGCGTAATGGTTGCGATGGCCAATTGGAGTGGCAAGGGTCACGATAAATTGTTAGCTGACTTTAAATCCAAATATAAAGAACCATGGATGCCGCAAGACAGCATCTCAACGTATGGTGACATTTGGATTTTCAAAGAAGCTATGGAAAAGGCAGGTTCTGCAGATCCCAAAAAGGTTGCCGCAGCAATTCACGGATTCAATGAAACTGGAGGCGCATCGCGTTTCTTTCCAGGAGGCAAATTGTCGTTCGAGCCCAATGGTCGAAGGGTCAATTCAGAATTGGTGATTGTTCAATGGCAAAACGGCGAACCCAAAACGGTTTATCCCCCTTCATTTGCCGCGACATCCGCAATTTGGCCTAAGCGATAAAGGGCGAACAAGAGCATTTACTAATGCTATTTTGATATGTGTAGGGATAGACGGTTGTTACCAATACTTTAACAGCTGTCTATCCTTTTTATTCAGGAATCAAAACAGTCGATCCTATCGTTTTTCTCGATTCAATTGCTCGGTGTGCAAGTGCCGCGTCCTTCAACGCAAATTGTTGGCATACATGAATTTTGACGGCCTTGCGAAGCACTACGTCAACAACATCGGCGGCCCGCATCAGTAATTCCTCGCGGTTAGGCACAAACCATGCAAATGCCGCGCTGGTAACCGATAAAGAGCCCATTCCATTGAGTGTGAAGATGTTTAATGGCGGTACAAGACCAGACGACGAACCATAAGACACCATGAGACCTCGTGGACGCAGGCATCGCAATGACAGATCAAAAGTATCTTTTCCAACAGAGTCAAATACAACAGGTACACCTAGACCACCCGTGAGTGATCGCACGCGATTTGGAATATCTAGGTCACTAGATAACAGTACATGTTGACATCCGTTGGCTTTTGCCATCTCTGCTTTTTCTTCGGAGCCCACAACACCAATCACACGCACGCCGAGATGCGCAGCCCATTGCGCAATAAATAATCCAACACCACCAGCGGCAGCATGAACCACAATAGTTTCACCCGCTTGAATGGGGTACACACTCTTAATCAAATACTGTGCTGTCAGTCCTTTGGTGAATAGTGCTGCGCCTGTGATGTCATCAATTTCTTCAGGAATAGGGATGAGTCGTTCTGCAGGGAACATACGAGCTTGTGCATAGGAACCTGGAGCAAACTTGGGGCCACCTGCGGCGTAGGCCACACGGTCCCCAACCTTGACGTGCGTGACGCCCGCGCCAATCGCCTCAACGATACCCGCAGCTTCTCCACCTAATGCATGGGGCAAAGAAGGCAGGGGATAGCGACCCTGGCAGTTGTGCAAATCTGCAAAGTTCACACCAATAGCAGTGTGCTTCACCAATGCCTCGCCGGGTTGGGGCGCACCTAATTCGACGTCTTCATAGCGCATTTGCTCAGGACCACCATAGGCGTGGATTCGCACTGCTTTCATGAATTGACTCCTGAGGAAATATTAATAAAACCAATGCGGGGGTTCAGCGCCCGCAATCGTCGATTTAAATGTAGCGATGTGATGCGCACCCAAGCTGCCCAAATAAACAGTTTTTAGATCAGGGCCACCAAAGGCAACGCTTGATACATTTCCTAAAGTTTGAACTGTGCCTGCGTATACGTCTTCAAATGTTAAACCTTCGCCAGCAAACTTTGCCTCTGCATTAGCAATGATTGTTGGATTGGGGTCTTCAACAACAATATGCCCTTCACCATTTTGGGTCACACGAATGACGCGGTTGGATACCACACACGCAACCCATACAGAGCCTTCACAATCAAATGCAAGTCCATCTGGAAAGTCACCATTCGAAAAGGTATGAATTACTTCTTTGGGGCCGAGTTTGCAAACACCTTGTTCAATTATGGGATAACGTGAGAGGCGGCGTCCATAGGTTTCATTTACATACAACCAATTACCTGTTGGATCGACTCTACATTCATTGGTAAATGTAATGCCATCGGCCACAATACGAGCTCCCTGTTCGTCCATCAATGCAATAAAACCATCAGATACATGCGCATTGAATGACAAGGTACGGGGAATTTTACGTGTGCTCACCGAAATCCATCGACGACCCTTGGCGTCGATGCTAACGAAATTTGTACTACTCATGGGCTCGCCATCAACTTCCATCAACACGGGTGAGAGTTGACGTTGGCGATCAATTTTCCATAGGCCACCGCCACAAATCGTGCCTAAGTTAGCGACTAAAAATTCTCTTTGTGGAGTGAGTGCAATTCCATTGGTTAAAAAACCTTCGGGTACACCATGCACGGGTTGTTTGGGTTGTCCAAGTTGATGCACGCTGCATTGGTGATCGGATACAAATAATTCTCCTTTGGCGGTAGCAATCACGCTCTCAGGTCGATGCAAACTATCACCTAAAAAATTGATATCTTTGAGTTGAATGTGCATGATTTTTTAAATCGGTTGTGTGAGCGAATAAATTTCCAACCCTTTTGAATCAATAGGTTGGTACATTTGTGCAGTGAGTGGATCGTGCCCTGCGATGATGTGATGCGGCGAGTCGGCTAATTTTTCAATTAAGTCGTATCCATTGAGCATATCTTCAACATCAATCACGATTGGAAACGGCGAGCGTTTTTGAATATTTTCTAAATAATGACTCGCGTCGGATGCAAGAACAATCCAGCCGCGTTGCGTATGCACGCGTACAATTTGTAACCCACGTGTGTGTCCACCGACCCAGTGCACCGAAATTCCGTCCCTGAGTTCAAACTCTCCGTTTTGAAAAGCGACGCGTTCTTCAAAATTGGCATAGATCAAATCGCACACATCGGTTGGATCGTACGAGTGTCTGCAAAAAGCGTGACGCATTTCTTTGCCTGTTGCGTAGTGCATCTCTCGCTCTTGCAAATGAAAACGTGTTTTGGGTAGCAGTCGTGTATTGCCAGCATGGTCGTAATGCGCGTGGGTAATGATGGTGTCTTTAATGTCTTCGAGTGCAATGCCCGCGACCTTGAGTGACTCAATTGGGCATCTTAAAAATGTACGTTTGCGTTGCACAGCCGATTGTGCATTGAACCCCGTGTCTACCAAAATTGTTTCTTTGCCCGAGCGCAAAAACCAAACAAAATAATCCATGTGCGCGGCTTCATCATGCGGATCGTAGCTGATGAAAAGTTCTTGCCGCCTGCGTTGTACCGTGGCGTAACGCATGGCATAGGCATCCCAAATTTTTGTTGACATATGGCCTCATTTAATAAAAATTCAGTAAGCAATCGCCATCATTTTTTCTGGGTGAATGCATACATTGCAGTGTGATCAGCACCTTTGTCTAAGGTCTTTTCTGCTTTTATCCATGTTTGCGTGCAAGCTTCGGCAAAGTTATTGGGTGTTTCCATGCGTGTCATAAATTCCAGCGCGGTTTGCAAATCTTTGCGCATCAATGCCAATGAAAATCCAGAATTAAACGTGCCAGACAGCATGAAGTTTTCTACTTTTATATCTGTAGTGTTATTTTTGCCAGTAGATGCATTAAAAACTTGGTTGACCAAATGGGGATCAATGCCAAATGTTTCTGCTGCAACCAATGCTTCGCATACGGCCAATAGGCCTGAGGCTGACACATAGTTGTTGAGTGCCTTCACCGCATGTCCTGCACCAGCAGCACCCACATGTACCAATGTTTTCCCCATCGCTTTGAACAGGGGTTGAACAGATTCGACCGCAGGTGCTAGTCCTCCAATCATGATGGATAAACTGCCATCTTTGGCGCGTTTGACGCCTCCCGAAACGGGCGCATCAATGTATGAGATTCCTAACTGAGCCAATCGATCAAAATTGGCCCTTGATCTAACAGGATCTGATGAACCCATATCAATGAGCGTTTGCTTACTATTCATGGCTTTTGCCAAGGCCTTCTCACCTTCCCACAACAACCGATCGACGATGTTGCTGTCCGGCAGCATCAAAATAATCACATCACTTTTTATTGTTAAATCAATCGCACTTGTCGCCATGTCAAAATATTTTTCACTTTTGAGTTCCTCTGCGACTTGTGGATTCAAATCAAAACCAGTAACTGATAAATTGGCTTGTAGCAGATTGCGAATCATGGGCATGCCCATTTGCCCAATGCCAATGAATCCGATGTGAGGATTTGCCACTTTTAAATCCCCATGTCTTTAAATACTTCTTTGGCGCTTCGAAAGCTATCGATCGCCGCGGGCACGCCACAATATATCGCGGTTTGTAAAAATACTTCCTGAATATCAGCTTTGGTCAGACCGTTGTTGATCGCACCACGCACATGCAGTTTTAATTCGTGAGGACGATTTAGCGCAGTGATCATGGCGAGATTGATGATGCTCCGAGTGCGGCGATCAAGGCCTGGTCGATTCCACACTTCGTTCCAACAATACTCGGTGACTAGCTCTTGCATGGGCATATTAAAGTCATCGGCATTTTTTATAGCGGTATCGACGTACTCTGCACCGAGTACTTCACGACGAGTTTTGAGGCCTTTGTTAAATGCATCTTGGTTCATATTACGTTCCTTAAATGAAAAAATTTTTTAATAAATTCATGGTAATACAAAATCAATATAACTTTTTTGGACTCGCACCCTAGGGTTAACAATTACGCACGAATTGATTTTCCAATCTATTATCTTCAGGTTCTTTTCATCTGCTAAGCTAAACTGAAGGTCATAAATGGCTCGACTACCTTACCTCAATCCATCCGATCTCGCCCCAGAAAATCAAGACCTACTCAAGCGGCCCATCAATTTATTTCGCGCCATGACGCACAGCCCAGGTGGTGCACGTGCCTTTCACGGTTTGGGTGAATACATTCGCTGGAATAGTCCCCTAGACGCGCGCTTACGTGAGCTAGCGATCATTCAAGTGGGGTACATCACAAGATCTGTTTATGAATACACTCATCACATCAAACTGGGTCTTGATTTTGGTGTCACTCACGACGATTTGACTGGGCTTGCTTTATATGCTGCTGGTAAATCAAATACATTGGATGACTTATCCAAAGGTGTTTTAGATGCCGCAACCGAGATGACGAACGGACACACCATGAGTGACAAGACATGGAATTTTTTGACTCAACAACTTAGCCACGAACACCTCACAGACTTAGTCATCATTATTTCTTTTTATAACGGCGTAGTTCGATTTTTAGCAACTATGCAAATTGATAATGAGCCCGAGTTTCAAGCTTTTTTAGCCAAGTATCCTTTTGCGCCACTGTAGGCAGAAATTTATCGCATAAATCATCAATCGCTTATCGTCGTACAAGGATCGCGTTCATTAAGCGTTTCATTGGCTCACACATTTGCTATCTAGTTGGTATAAATAAAAGGGGACTTCAATGAATGGTCGTGTTGCAGGCCAAGTAGCCATTGTTTTTGGTGGCGGTCAAACTCCAGGGCAAACCGTCGGCAACGGTCGAGCAACTGCCATGGTTTTAGCGCGCGAAGGCGCGCATGTGATTGTGGTGGATCGAAAATTGATTCTTGCGCAAGAAACGGCTGATCTCATTCAAATGGCCAACGGCAAAGCGCAAGCCATGCAATGCGATGCCACCAGCGAAGAACAGGTTCAATCAATCATCACCCAAGTTCATCAGCAACTGGGGCACATTGATATTTTGCACAATAACATTGGTGCCAGCATCGAGTTGGGCGATAAAACTGCTGACGAATTAACTGAAGAAGCGTTTGACCGCAGCTTCTCCGTCAATCTCAAAAGTGGTTGGTTGAGTATCAAACATGCGTTACCTATTTTCCGCAAACAAAATAAAGGTTCAATCGTCAATATTTCTTCCTTGGCTGCAGCTCAGGCCTATCCTTTGTTGGGATATAAAACCATGAAAGCCGCGGTGATTGCAATGACAGAAAACGTAGCTGCTGCCAATGCGAACTATGGTATTCGAGCCAATGCGATCTTGCCGGGTTTGATGAACACACCCATGGCGATTGAATCGCGTGTGGGGCAAGGTCGTGCACGCGAAGAAGTGATTGCGGCGCGAGATAGCCGCATTCCTTTAGGAAAAAAAATGGGTACGGGTTGGGACGTTGCTAATGCTGCTTTATTTTTGCATTCGGATGAAGCGTCATTCATCACAGGTATTGCACTGATCGTCGATGGTGGTGAGCGCGTCGTGCACGGTTTATAAATTTTTTACGTTTGGAGTTACGAATTGAAAACAAATAAAAGCTTGGGCTTCATTGGTGCGGGCGCCATGGGTGCGCCGATGGCAGAGCGTTTGATTGCTTCAGGTTATCAAGTAAGCGTTTACGATCCCAATCCATTGGCGCTCAAGCCTCTTGTTGCTATGGGTGCTCGGGCTGCCACATCTGCACGCGACGCCGCAACAGGTGTGAGTACTATTTTTGCGTGTTTGCCCTCGCCACAAGTTAGTCGTGAAGTTGCTTTGGGTGAAATTGGTATTGGAAAAAATTTACCCGATCTCAAAATTTACATTGAAGCTTCTACCATCGGCACATCAACTGTTAAAGAAATTGCAAAAGGATTACAACAGCAAGGCATCGCTTTGTTGGATGCGCCAGTCAGTGGTGGCCCTCGTGGTGCACGTGCTGGCACTTTGGCAGCGATAGTTGCGGGGGACAGAGCGATTTACGAACAAAGCCTGCATATTTTTGAAACCATTGCCAAAAAAGTTTTTTATGTCGGCGCCGATCCTGGTTTGGCTCAAATGACGAAGCTTGCCAACAACATGATTTCAGCAGCGGGAATGGCTGCTGCATCAGAGGCGATTATTTTGGCTGTGAAAGCAGGCGTTAATCCCACCATATTGGTCGACGCTATCAATTCAAGCACGGGGCGTAACACAGCCACCTCGGATAAATTTCCACAATCCGTCCTAACACGATCATTCAACTATGGTGGAAAGTTTTCGACGATGTACAAAGACGTGCGATTGTGTTTGGACGAGGCACGTGCATTGGATGTACCAATGTGGGTGGGTTCGAGCGTGGTTCAGTTGTGGTTTCAAGGCATGCTCGAAGGTCGTGGTGATGACGATTACACAACCATCACCAAGATGATTGAAGAGTGGACTGGCGTTATTGTTGATGGTCGTTCATCATGAAATTAAATTACTCCATCAAAGGAAAAGGCTCTCCCGTATTGTTGCTGCATCCTGTTGGAAGTGCGCTTACTTTTTTGGAGCCTTTGGCTGGATTTTTGAGTAAAGACTATCGAGTGATCAGTATGGATTTACGCGGGCATGGTCAATCGTCTCGTCTGCCCATTGAAGATGAGCATCCGATGTTGTTAGATGATTTTGCAAAAGATGTTCATGAAACTTTGCAACATGCACAACTGACTTCTTGTGCAGTTGTTGGTTTTTCTTTTGGTGGAATGATCGCGCAATCGTTGGCTTTTTTGTATCCGCAAGATGTTGCTATTTTGATTCCCTGTGCTTGTCCCTGTACCTTGCCTGACACTAGCCGCCCTATAGTAGCCAAGCGAGGTACTGACGCCAAACAACATGGAATGACTTCTGTGATTCAAGCAACCATGGAGCGTTGGTTCACACCTTCATATAGAGCCAAAAATGGACATCTTCCATCCCAAGAGCACTTGTTATCTGCACATCACGGCGGATGGGTGCACGGTTGGCATGCGATTTCAAATATCGACCAACTTACCCGATTGCCGCTAATCAAACAACCCACACTCTGCATTGCAGGTGAAGTTGATGCGTCTTCTCCACCCGATGTGGTTGGACAGATTGCTAAAGGGATCCCGGGCGCTCAATTGGAAATTGTCAAGGGCGCGCCGCATATGTTGTTCATTGAACAACCCAAAGAAGTAGCTTATGTGATCGGCGACTTTTTAAAAAAGCATCGCTTTTAAACTTTGTGATCGGGCAGTTGACCAGCAATGATCTGTCGGCAGTTGTGAAAAATAACTTTTAGCTCTTCAAGCACACCAAATCGTGAACCGCCCGCAAAATGCGGTGTCATGATGATATTTGGGAGGCTTAATAATTTGTCTCCAAGTACACGAGGTTCTTCCCAATGAACGTCAAGACCTGCACCAGCAATTAGACCCGTGCTAACTGCTGTGTGCAAATCATCTTCGTTGACCAATTTGCCACGACTTGTGTTGATTAAGAATGCACTGCGTTTCATGAGTTTAAATATATTCAAATCAATCATGCCCCGATTGGCGGGTAAATTGGCCGCAGTGATGGAAACAAAATCAGACTGCGCAAGCAATTCATCGCGTTGTGCATAAGACACGTCAAATTCTTTTTCTTTGCTTTCGCTTAATCGATTTCGATTATGGTATTTCACGCGCATACCAAAACCACGTGCGATTGAAGCCATGATGGAGCCTACTTCACCCATTCCAATAATGCCCAGTGTTTTTCCGTAAAGGCCAGACAGTGGAGTTGTGCCTGTCCAGTTGTAAGCTACGGCATCAGCGGGTGTGACTAAATCTTTGTTCCACTTACCTGCATGAATTTGATTGTGCGTTTGAACCAATTGTTTGGCCAATGCCAGCATCAACATGATGCCGTGTTCAGCGGTGTAGATGAGTGTCAGGCGCGGAATGCATGACACATGAATTCCTTTTTGATGCGCTAGTTCCAAATCGATGCCTTCCGAGCGTTCACCCATGCGTTGAATCAATCGCAAATTAGGCGCAGACGCAATCTTTCTTGCATCAACATTTCCCCGTCTAAAAATAATGATGGTTGGGTCTGCTTTGCTGATGTCTTCGGGCGAGGCCGACATGTCGTGCACTTGAACGCCGTCCGATGGATGCAGGCCGTGCGCAGCGTCATAAACGTCTTGTAACTTGACGGGCTCTGGGGCAAAAAAAGCTTTTACCCAGTCGTCGGTGATTTGAGCGGGTTTAGATAGTGCATAGCGCGCAAGTCGAATCACGTGATCGTCGTCAAGAAACACAATGTTGTGCTGGGGCATGGAATATAAGCCTTTTGTAAATGTTAAAGGGGAGTAATTACTCTGATCGCGTCAAATCAGGTTTTAGTCTTAAACTGTAATATAGCAACTCTAAACTCACTTTTGGAGTGAATTCTTTTACTGGAGACTTTTGTGCGATTCAAAGATAAAGTGGCGTTAATTTGTGGTGCAGGCGCATCTTCACCTGGTTGGAGTAACGGCAAGGCGGTTTCGGTCCTGCTTGCTCGAGAGGGCGCAAAAATTTTTGCAATCGATTCCAAAGCCGATAACTTAGCACCGACGGTTGAAGCGATTCAGTTTGAGGGCGGTACCTGTGTGGCGCAAACGGCCGATGTGACTTCGCAAAAAGACGTACAAGCTGCCGTTGATGCATGCATGAAAAAATGGGGGCGCATTGATATTTTGTTTAACAATGTGGGTTTGCAATCACTAGGAGGACCAGAAGAGCTTGAAGAAGAAGTATGGGATCTATTGATGAATGCCAACGTCAAATCCATGTTTCTCACCTGCAAGCATGTCTTGCCAGTGATGACTGCGCAAAAGAGTGGCGTGATCATAAATAACTCATCAATGGCAGCGATTAGTTTTTTATATCCTAGTATTGCCTATTCAAGTTCCAAGGGTGCAGTGGACGCATTTACAAAAAATCTAGCTGTTCAATATGCCGGCAAAGGTATTCGTGTGGTGTCGGTAAGACCAGGTTTGATGGCGACGCCTCGCATTACAGCCCGTATGAAAAATAAGTTTGGAGCTGGATACGAAGAAGCGCTGGATGCGCGCAACAAAATTGTTCCAATGGGGCGAATGGGTGACGCATGGGACGTAGCCAAAGCGGTTGTATTTTTGGCCAGCGATGACGCGAGTTACATCACGGCAACTGAGATTGTGGTCGATGGAGGTCTGAGCGCAAGCGCATTGGGACATCCATGGGCCGATCAAGAAAAAAATCTTTGAACAAGGGTTTTCAAGAATGGTTTTGTCGATAACTTTAGTGCACATTGATTCGACGTAAATTGTTTGTCAATCAAAGGAGACGCGCCCATGAAATATCGTCAAAGTATTCAATCAGTAGTATTGGCTAGTAGCTTAATGTTGGTTGCAAATGCAAATGCAGCCTATCCAGATAAACCCATAAAGATAATTGTTCCTTTTGTTGCAGGTGGCGTGTCAGACAACGTGGCCAGACAAGTTGCGCTCAAAATCACCGAACAAACCGGCAAGGCTTTTGTGGTTGAAAATCGTGGCGGTGCAGGCGGGCGCATTGGTTACGAGGCGGGCGCTAAAGCCACGCCGGATGGCTATACCATTGTGGCAACCGATGCAACCTTCACCATGCTGCCTGGTATTTTTGGAAACAAACTCAATTTTGAACACAGCGACTTAACGCCGATCACTTTGATTGCCCAAATGCCGTTTGTGCTGACGGTCAACTCCACAAGTAATTTTAAAACCTTGGGCGAGTTGGTTTCGTACGCCAAGGCCAATCCTAAAAAAATAAATTACGGAAGTTCGGGTAATGGTGGTGTGAATCATTTGGTAAGTGAATTGTTTTCACGCAGTGCGAGCATAACTATGCAACAAATTCCATACAAAGGAATGGGAGACGCGGTGATTGGATTGCTGGGTAATCAAGTAGATTTGATGGTGACTGCGATGCCAACAGGTTTACCTCACGTCAATAGTGGCAAGATGCGTGCGTTAGCTGTTTCATCTGTCAAGCGTGCGTCTGCTGCACCTAATATTCCAACAGCCTCCGAACAAGGTGTTCCTTTTGTATCCAATAATTGGGTAGGTTTTACTATTCCCAAAGGCGCTCCAAAAGAAGCTTATGAATGGATCGCCAAAAGTGTTCTTGCTGCAATGGCGACACCCGATTTACAAGCGCGTATTCAAGCCATGGGCGCTGAAGCTAATTTATTAGTGGGTGATGAATACGGCAAGATGATTCAAAGTGAAACATCACGTTGGTCTGAAGTGACCAAGGCCGCTGGTATCGTGGTTGAATAGGGCGGATATATGACGCTTGCTTTTCAATTGGCACAGTCGGTCACTTCAACTCGACTAGGTGATTTACCCCCACTAGCACTTGAGCGAGCCAAAATGAGTTTGGCCAGTACGGTAGCCAGTTGTGCGATGGGATTTGATATCGCATCGACGCAAGTTATTCGCGCGATTGAAATTGAAAATGCTGGAGCTTCTCACGCAACTGTTTGGTTTGATGGAATCAAGCTGCCGGTAGCAAGTGCCGCACGTTTGAACGCCATGTCAAGCGATGCAGCCGCATCTGATGACAGTGATATGCGCAGCATTGCCCACATAGGTACGATAATTTCCTCCTCCTCGATTGCAATGGCAGAAAAATTAGGTCGCTCAGGCGAAGAAATTTTGCGCGCTATGGTGTTGGGTTATGAAATAGCAGGACGCATCGATGAATCTTTAACTCCTGGTCGCATGCAAAAAGGATTTCACGGTTCTGTTTCTACTGTGTTTGGCTCTGCTGTTGCAACAGGTTGTTTGCTTCAATTAAATGCGGAAAAAATGGCACAAGCTATCGTAATTGCTGCAACATCAATTGGTGGACTTGCCATTGCTGCAGATACCAGTTGTGCCCGTGAATACCACGCGGGCTTGTCGGCTATGCTGGGATCACAAGCTGCGATGGCTGCGCATCGTGGTTTTCAATCTGAAGTTAATTCTCTCGAGGCCCCACGTGGATTTTTACACGCAATGGGTGGTCAAGCTATTGAAGATATTTCAAAAGATTGGGGGCACTCTTGGGATATCGTTACCGATATGGCTATCAAACTCATGCCTGGGGGCCATCCTTTTCATGCAATTGCTGAGGCTGCCGCAAATGCAGCAATTGAAGGCAATGTGGACCCCAAAGAAGTGCACACCATAACTATTTCTGCGGTACAAATGCGCGACTGGGGTAGCAAAACGCATCCGCACGACTTGATTAGTGCGGCGCACAGTGTGGTTTATTTTGTTGCCGCCAGTGTGGCCGATCGTAGGTTTGATTGGGATCACATGAACGCAGCAAAAATGACCGATCCCTTGATCAGACAATTACAAGATAAGGTGGTGTTTGATCCAAATCCAACGGCATTGCCCGATCGATTCTCGCACCGGCACGGTGGCACAGTTATCATTCAAATGAAGTCGGGTGCGATTCATAAAAACACGTGTAAGGCTGCACGTGGTTCTGGCGTGCGTGGAATCGATTGGGTGGACATCGATCACAAGTATCAAAAATTAATGCCACTTTCGAGACTGTCGAATCAAAAAATTAGAGATAGTTTGTCTCTGATTCATGAATTTGAAAAAATTAAAAAAACCGATCAATTCACTTCACTATTAAAAGTATAAGTTCGGCTTATAAGTTGTAAAAACGAGTCGCCGTTTGATGAAATAAATCATTTTTTTCATTGACGGTGGCTTGATGGCTTAATCGTTTGAATGCATTCCAAGCCACGGCATAACTAAAACTGCCTTTGTCCACTGGAAAATTACTCTCGAACATGCAGCGTTTAGCGCCAAACATTTCAATCACTGTTTCGACATATGGTTTCCACAATTGCGCTAGTTGCAAAGAAGATGGCGGCGTTTCGTGAGAAGCCAAGTCAAAACCAAATAGACGCATGCCCATGCCACCGATTTTGATGCTGATGTTTTTACATTCAACCAAATCTTTCATCTTAGTTTTCCATTCTGCAAAAACATCGTCGCGTTTGCCCGCATAAGGCCCGATGCCATTAAAGCCACCCATGTGATTGAGGGCAATCTTCGTTTCTGGAAACTCGCGCGCTAAATCAAGCAACTCGGGTAACTGAGTGTGATACATCCAAGCGTCAAATGACAATCCTAAGGGTGCAAGTTGCGCGAATCCTTTTCTAAAATTGGTATCGGCTAATAAGTAGGGTGGCGGATTGGCTAATGATCCTCTGGCTTTGGGATCGATGTGCCACACTGATGAATATCGAACGCCTTTGAATCTTCCACCACCAGCTTGTATGTGCGCTTGCAGCACTGATTCAACTTCAGGGCCTAAGCGCAAATCTGCATGACCTACGATGCCTTGAGAGACCCTGCATTCGCCGTATTTTCCACTGTCGGCCATTGATGCTTGTCCGCATAAAAATTGTGTTTCGCCAATAGGTCTGAGTTCAGGTGCTAAAAATGGGTTGTACATTGCACCGCATTCAACTGTGACAGTGGCCGTGATTCGATGACCTGATGAAATGTCTTGCAAAATATCGTGCAAAAAATAACGATTTCCTAAATGATCCCATAAGTGATGGTGTGGATCAACAATCGGTAAATCGGGATCGATGATTTCTTCTTCATGAAGAGCCAACCAATCGGGTCTGACTGCAATATGTGGGCTGGTAGTGGTATGCATAGTTAGCGAGGGACACCATGAGGAATTGGTTAAAGGCGCTTGAATACTCAAAGAAAGTTGATATCTTGCATGTTATTTTTTGATCAAATTACTTTTGAGCAGTCAATTCAATGATGGGCGAAACTGATTTCAAGGTATCTAGTTGCCGTGTGATTTCAACTAATTTGTCAAAGCTTGTTTTCCCCCCAGGATAGCCAACTGTGCAGGCTTGCAAATTATCCGCTAATGTTTGGAAATCCCACTCCATGCGACTATAAGGATATTCACCCGAATATCTAGCGCCATTGTTCATCGTTACATGGATGGCTGGTGAAAACATAGGCCTGTCTTTTTCTGGGATAAGCGTAATGTGCTTCTCCATAAAATCTAAAACGCGCTGATCACTTTTGAGTTGTTTGCCCGTTGGGCCAAATGTGCGACCACCCACAACAGGAACCCCGCCGTTGACTGCGGCATGCGCAGCAAAGTACTTAGTTTCGCCAACGCGCGCCTTTTGCCAGTCTTCATAAAGTGGAAACTCAGGGCTTGGATAGAGCGTTTCAATCCAATTCATGTGTATGTCAACATTGGCAATTTCATCGGGGTTGATTGAATGCTGTAATTTGAGTTCGGTCATTAAATTAATTACGGCTTGGTTATATCCTGGGCATGGGTACATTCGAAACATGACTGAGAGGAGCTTGTATTCCTGCCCCAAGCCTTGTGTGATTGCGCTTGGATCAAACTGCAAAGAACCCGTAAAAGAGTAAGTCAATTTGCCTTTGTTATTACCCGTAAACGCATTGTAAAAACCAGCTTCGCCTTCAATTGATTTTTCGGAGCCTTTCACATGCCCTGCTTTAGCCATTAATCCAGCAAAGACACCATTGCGTGCCGCTTGGGGTTCATGAATCGCCAATTCATCTCCGCCACTTCGAGGACCTTCATTAAGTCCAGATGCAAAGTTAGCAGCAAGTGCAATAGTTGCAACTAATCGATCTTCATCAAAGCCCATAAGCTTGGCAGTGACCATCGCCGCTCCCATGGTTGCGTAAATAGGACTAGGCCTGAATCCTCGTGCAGCGGTACTGGGAATAAATTTATCGCATAAACGGCATGAAAATTCATAACCCGCAGCTAGTGCGGTGATGATATCTTGCCCATTTTTACCTTCGAGCTCTGCATTCACCATTGCGGCTGAAATGAGCACAGGGCCCGGGTGCGTCAACATGCGATAGGAGTCCCACAGCAAGGACGCATGCATTAATTCGGCGTTAGCAAATGCAGAGCCCACTCGCGTGGCCTTACGACCATCGCCCAACACAGTTGCACCATCTGCCTTACCCTCTTCTAAAATTACCAAATCAACAACTTCTCTCGACTGTGCATTGAGCGTTCCGAATGCAACACTGGTGAGTCCGTGCAACATAAGTGCTTTGACTTTATCTATGACTGCAGGTGATAAGTCTTCATATCGAAGGCCCGCAGCCCAATGGGCGAATTGACGACTAATGGAAGGTGTACTCATATTCAAACTCAATTGGGTGACAAACCTGCTTTTTTTACTAATTGCGCGTTCATTTCAAAATCTTTTTTTAAGTAAACAGCAAATTCATCAACTGACATGATTAAAGGCGTCATTGCAATTGTTTCATAGCGCACTAGTAATTCTGGCGAACGCAAAATCTTAGCTATTTCGCGATTGAGTCGCTCCAAAATATCTTTAGGTGTTTTTGCGGGGGCATACATTCCCATCCATGCTTCGTATTCGGCATTAACAACGCCCGCCTCAGCTGTGGTTGGAATGTTGGGCAACACGTTGGATCGTTTGTATGAGGACACGCCTAAGCCAACCAACTTACCAGCCTTGATATGGGGTGCAGCAAGTCCAATTGGACTCAAGAAGTAATCCGCGCGTCCAGAGAGAACTTCAGTTAATGCTTCTGGCGTTGATTTAGTTGGAATATGTGTGCCTGTAAAGTTTCCCGCAACCTTGAGGCGTTCAGCACCTAAATGGGTAACACTGCCCATTCCAGCAGATGTGTAGTTGATGGAGTCAGGCTTGGCTTTTGCATGATCAATCAGTGCCTGCAACGTGCCAAAACCTTTGGACGTTGCAGTGACAAACACCGAAGGCGTGAGTGCCAGAGAGGCAACACCCACCAGATCGCGAGAAGGGTCATAGCCCATTTGCGCCAATGTGTAAGTGGATGCGGTAACGGTATGTGAATTGGAATGGATCAACAACGTGTAACCATCGGGCGCGGCCTTGGCAACTGATCCTGCTCCAATAGTGCCACCGGCGCCTACCCTGTTTTCAACAACTATGGGTTGTCCGAGTTGCTTGGACAATAGGTCCATCACAGCACGTCCCGACGCGTCAGCTGCAGAGCCTGGCCCAAAAGGAACGATCACCCTTATGGGCTTAGAGGGCCAAGCATCTTGGCTTGAAGATACAAGTGGAAGGAAACCTAGCGCGATGCAAAACGCGCGAGCTAAATAAAATTTCATTTCTTATCACCTTTCGTTAATTTTAAATAATGGGTTTAAATGCCGACACGTTAAGTTTTTAATATTTCAAAGCTTCCTCAATCGACTTGCAAATTCCATTAATTCATTTAACATTAATTCGTCCTTCGTGTAAAGGACCAGGCATAAGGGTAATTCGCATCTGTCTTTTCCCCTCGTGTTCCAAATAATCCGTTGAAGATCATTGGCATCAAAAAGTTCTTACAAAAAAATGACACTACACCATAGCGGCCACGATTACACGCTCGAAGTCTTGATCGCACACGAACACATTATTTTGTGGGACGAATTTGATCTTCTCCCTCGTTCAAGTC
>Ga0114962_10001606_pt1 | contig 19331 bp, 34 predicted proteins | sample C_130820_MF_Meta_FD_87017 | JGI IMG/M metagenome (GOLD analysis project Ga0114962, IMG submission 87017) | Freshwater microbial communities from Lake Croche, Canada to study carbon cycling - C_130820_MF_MetaG | ecosystem: Environmental > Aquatic > Freshwater > Lake | place: Lake Croche, Canada... | reverse complement strand
TGACTCACTTGATTATGTAAATTTCCTTGTATTTAAGTGCTATTTTGTGGTTCACTCCTCTAGCATAACTTATCCAAGCGTCTTGATCAGTCATTGGCAGTTGTTTTTCTACTTCAGGTTTTCTGGAAAGGTATTCTTCTCGCCTACAAGGTCTACACACCCAGCTTCTAGGCCGCCCATCCTTAAACTTATTCTTTATTCCTAGTTCATTAGTGGAATAACATTTATAACAATTCATAGTTTCTCCTTTACTATTTTTGGGGGTATTGTTGGCTGTTGTACAAAAGCTACTACACTGATATGTACCATTTAACGTGTTACGCTCTGAGCAAGTGGAGCCAACTCAGGCATGCACCAACATATTACCTACATGGTTCGTTCTTTTCGTGGAACTTTCTGCAAATCTTGCATAGTCTGCTTAGATCTATTATTGCCCAGTCTGGTGGCGTAATATCTACTATACGTTTCTGTTTAGATTTGACAACTTTTCTACCTGGTTCAGTAGGGTTGAATTCAAGCATTAGTTCTATCATATCAAGTACTGTCTGTGCTTTTCTCTGCTCGTAAGAAGTCATGTCGTCATAACAGTCTGATAAGATTTGTCCGATGAACTTTAATTCTTCCTTAGTGAATCCAAAACTGTGGCTGTGATGTGAGAAGTTCATAGTCAGAACCTCTCTAGAAGATAGCTAACGCAAGCTAGCCCTATTAAAAGCATCACAAAGTTTAAGAGTATATTGGCTAGGTCTATATAAATGAAACCTATTACCATGCTGATAGTGAATGTTACTAGCACAAACAACAGCAACCTGTTAGTTAGTTGTCTCTGACTCATTCTCCACCTTTGCCTTTCCTCTTTTTGATTTTAATCCACCCCTTCTTCCAGCCTCTGCAGCTAAGTCTTTGTTAATTGCAAAACCCTTAGGCACTTTAGCACTTCCACCTTTAGATCCAATACTTTGATAGAAGCTATCGCCATATCTCTTTCTCATGGTTTCGGCAGCCTTAGCACCACCTTCTTTATTGCCTGCCATTTATTTTCTCCTTTGTCTTTCTTCGTTTACATAGTGATATAGGACTGAGCCCAATGCTGCAGCCACCACAGCCATAATAAATGTGCAACCAACTATGAAATATATGTCTAGTTCGCTACTCACTTTAGTAACCCTGCTGTATTGCTACACAAATAGCTATGATTGCTACAAAGAGATAGATTGCTAGGAAAACTAACTGTATCCAACCTAGTACATAGGCTGTCTTTTGATACCAGCGATCTACTAACCAAGTATTTCTATTGTTATTGTTTTGATTTAATATATTGCTCATAAAATGCTCCTTTACTTATGCTTAATGAGATAAGTAAATAGTAGCATAAGGGCTTACTAAAAGTCAATAGTATTTATGTATAATTATAGTCTAATGTTCTAGTCGCCAATGTTTATTAAAGTCTACTCTGTTTGTAGCAACAAAGTCACATTTAGAACACTTAAATGGTGGTGATAATGCCATTGTTTCCTCCTTAAATTTGTGTGCTCACTTGACAGGTGTGGTATTATAGAGCCTCCCCCGTTTCTAGCCGTTGTCCTTTCTCTGGAGTAAAACCTATTTATGTAAGTTTTACAGTTACTCCGTCGTTAAGGTATCCGTGTAGTTTCCGAGGGTTTCCTCTTTCAGTGATAATGTCACCGTACACTCATATCACAAATGGATATTGACAATAATGTATCACGTGCTTATAGTAGTGTCAAGAATCCCCCAGGTTCTATCAAAATAGAAAAGCCCCTCCTGATCAGAGGGGTTTCTCTTTGTTTAGCTTTTGGTAGCAAACCTGTATTTCATTTCCTCGTAGTACAATTTGTACTTTATTGTTTCTTCTTTCTTAAATACTGTCTTACTCGTTCTATTGTTTGGCTTATTCAACCTCATCAATGTTCCTTGTTTAACAGAACTATTATACCTCTCTTCCAAGCTAACATATAGGTAATATGTACCACGCTCTGAGATTAGTGTCATAGATTCTCCTTTCTTTGACCTAATCAATATAGCATAAGTAGTTATCAATTACAAGACAAAGAGAGTGCCCACCGCTGAAAGGAGGAAAGGGCGATGGGCTTTAGTATTATAACATTTAAGACGATAATGCTTGAAGCACACGAGATAAATTAAGTCCAATAATAATACTCTCACCAATAACACTCGTAGGCACAATTCTATTACCAGTTAGTTCTATTAAGTCTGTTAGGTGTTTATCGTTTCCAATATCTAATACAGTGTAGTCAATACTCTTATTACTTAGGAATGTTTTTAATGTTTTGCAGGGAGCACAAGTCTCCGAAGAATATATCTTGACCATATTGACCTCTGTTAAAATAATAATTTGTATGTTGCTGTTTGGAACGGTTGTCCAAGCTTGTTCTTTACTATTTTAGCATGAACCTTCTTACCAACCACCACAGATTCCTTTGTAATTTTATCAATAGATCCACTACTTAAATGAATCCTAACATCACAGGCATGAGCCCAGCTAGTTCCTCCAGGTGGTTCAGCTTTAGCGTACATTCCTACAGGCTTTCTATACTGGTTAATAACTACTAGAGCCGTCTTAGATTGAGCCAAGCGTGGTCTTAATTTAGTTACCCAGTGTTTTATAAGTCTTGAAAACAAACCAATATTATTCTCACCAATTTCATTACTATCTACAGTCAATGGAGTTAGAAAAGCCAAGCTATCAATAATTATCACATCCCAATTCCCAACCTCATTTATTACAAGTTCACAAACTTTCTCAAGTCTAGCGTCTGCAACATAAGCTATGTTTTTTGGATCTGCGCCTAGTTCCTTAACTCGCTCTTTATTTAAGGCAAATTCTGCGTCGATATAAAGCACTTTCTGCGTCTTAGACATACTTGCCATCATCTTCGTGGCTAAAAACGACTTACCAACGCCCTCAGAGCCCCATATCTCAGTTATACAGCCCCTCGCAAAGCCTGTCATTATTGCATCTAGCTCTTCAACACCTGTACTTAAAAACTCAGTGTCTTTTTTATCCTCTAGTTTGCTTATAAGTGGACTGTCATCTTTCTTTACCATACAACACCTTTCTCGTAGAATAATACTTCCTGTTCACTATCCCAGATTATCTGTTTTAGTTCTTCTTCAGTAAATTGATGTGGCACTTTGCTCATCTTTAATAGTTTCTTCGCAGTTCCAGTTCCGTACAGCAAATCTATCTCAATACCAAACTGATATTGCCTGCCTTGTTGCATCACATTACAGCCGTAGCATTGCGGTGCTGTGTTCTCTTGGTCAAACCGAGTGGCGTTGTATTGCCTACTCATAAAGTGTCCACATTGCAACTGTTTAATAGGCTTAGTAGCTTTACAAGTAATACACTCAGCCACCCAATCACCGTCAACCATATTAGCGTGTCTTAGCCTAGTAGCTCTCGAATATATAGTGTCAGCCTTTTTCTTTAACTTAGTAATAGTCGGCTTTGTCTGTTTCTTTGGCTTGGCTTTCGCCTTTAGTGGCGTTTTAGCTTTTAATGGTTTATTGCTCTGTGGTGTCTTAGCCATAGCTATACCCCTTTCTTTTCTATTTCTTTTTAAGATATTATAAACCTAATGATTGCATATATTCAAAATATTGTTTGTCTATTTCAAATCCTAAATAATTTCTATTGTTGTTTTTAGCAGCAAGTAATATTGTTCCCCCCCCAGCAAATGGGTCTATCACAGTATCGCCTTCTTTTGTAGTCAAAAGTACCAATCTTTCTGCTAATTCATAAGGTATTGGACAAGGATGTGGATTATCTTTTTTGCTGACATTTTTTACTTGATTAATGTTCCACCAATCGTATAATCTGGCTTTTTTACCTGCTTCAATTAATTTCTTAACTCTTTTATCAGTTGGATTTTTGTAATCTTGACCAACCTTACGCATATCTGGGCTACAATTCCACCAAGTAATTTGACGGTGCTGTTTAGCAGTATTGCTGTTATATACCCAAGCTACGGATTCTTCGCACCAATCTCCATCCATAATTTTACTAATTATATTAGCCGTAGCTTCAGGATAATGAATAATTACTGATTGTTGTCCAACAAATGCATCTTTTAACATATCTGCGTACTCATCTATATCTAGATTATCTGAATATTGTGAATAATGATAATTCTGATTATATGGTGGATCGCTTATAACATAAGCTAATTCATCAAATAATGCTAAATGGTTTCTAAAATCATTATTAAATATTTTACCTTTCATTTGGTTCTCTTACTATTCTTCCCACCAAGTGTTGCAACTTTGGTTAATTGTTCTTTGCTCATATAGTTAAATCCACCTTTAGCTGTTCCCTTTGCTCTATTTGGGTGAGCAGCAGACTTCTTTCCAATTTGACGGTAATACTCACTTACCGCTTCTTCACTCCCTAACTTATCTACCAACGCTTGGCGACGCTTAACAGCCGCCTCTTTGTACTTGTTCATAGACCTCTACCTCACAAAAAATTAAAATGTATACTTTCTACAATTAACTGTTAAACTTGTCCACCTCATGTTATCAGCAGTATAAGATTTTTTATTATCTATTCTGTCGATTGATGGTGTCAGTTTTCTGTCAAAACCTGAAGTTTCCCAGTCTCTGTAAAGTTTCTCAAAATTGTCTATATTGTTTTTTATCCACACACAGTACTCCTCGTAACTTAATATTTGCTTTCCCTCAACATTATATTTTCGGGTTGCCCTACCTTCAATGCGTTGCTTAATTTGATTATATCTATGGTTGAAAATCCTTGTACGATTGTGCTTTTGACGGTGTTTATCATACTCACGATATTGTTTGATTTTTTTACCATAATTGATTTTTACATCAAGCTTATTGCATTCTTTGCATTTATTGACCCGTCCGTCTGGCATTTTTGGGTGTTTGTAAAACTCATCTAGTTTTTTCTCTTTGACACATTTGAAACATATCTTATTCATACATTCCATTTTAACGACAGTTTAAGGTGATGTCAAGCACCTAGTTAAAAGGTATATCTTCCAAGTTTATAGGATCATCAGCATTAAAGACTTCATCAACTACTTTCTTAGACTCTTGCTTTACAGCATTAAAGAAGTAGCGAATATCCATACCAGTCTTACCATTTGACTTAACAGCAAATGTACGATTATTTATATCTGCTTGACCATTCTTATAAACAGCCTCTAGTAGTGAACTTAGTTGTCCAGGACCTAGATCCAACTGTCCCTTGTCTGTAACAATGCTGTAAATCTTCCTGAAACCCTGTTCATAGCGTTCGCTAGTTAGCATACGCTTGCTTTCAGCGTCCCACTTTTTCCAAGTAAAGCCGTAAGCTTTCTCGACTGTAAATGTGTCATCAACTAGTGCTGACAGTTTTGTATATTTCTTATTTTCCATTCTTATTCTCCTTACATTTATTATACCAGTCTAGCGAGCACGGACTTCCATTATAGAAGTAAGGGTTGTATGCCTCTTTCGCCATTACGCTACCGCCAATCGTTTACGCCAGCTTCTCAAGGCTTCACGCTTGCATTCACGACAGGTCTTGCCCCTGTTGGGGTGGTCGTAAACCCCACTGATAGAAATATCGTGTCCGTTACGGCAGTAGCCTGTGTGCAAGTTTCGTGTTTTAGCGTGGCTCATGTTCTCTGCGTGTGTCGCTACCCGTAAATGCTTTAGGTTTATGCAAGCCCTATTCTCGCACAGGTGGTCTATTTCTAGCCCCTCGGGTACTGCTCCATAAAACTCCTCGTAGTAATATCTGTGGGCGTAGTGTTGTTTGTAGTTAATGCAAATCCGCACATAGCCATCTTTTCTTGGTTTGTTTGGTAGTGTTATGCAGTCTTTCATGCCTTAAACCTATCTGAGCTATCATGCTCCATTAGCTTTTTTTCTTGTTCAGACTTCCATTTTTTGTACCAATCTATAGAACATGGTTTTCCATTGTAGAAAAATCCATTATATTGCTCACGACTCATAAATCCACCTTCTCTATCCGCACAAGTACAGGCTGGCATTAGTTTACTTTCCCATCGAGTGTTCAGCTCCGTCCAGTAATCCAAAACTTCTTTCTCAAGCTCTGGCGTGTACATCAACTGCTCCTCACTCATCCTCAAATCATCTTTGCTTATCTTACAAATCCTAGCCTCTTTGACTTCGTATTTACTACCCTCGAGCATATACAGATAAGTTCCTAACTGCATTTTATGGAAATAGCTCATCTCGGGTCGCTTATAACTAAATGCTCGGCTATTTTGTGTCTTATAGTCGTATAACATATACTTGCCATCAATTTTCACAATGTCGTCAATGTGTCCACGCACCATAAGTTTCTCGTCCTGCAATTCAATTTCTTGAGCCACTGACATACCAGCATTTTTGGTAATCTCCTGCACCCAGCCGTGAAATATATGCCCAACCTCGAACACCCGTTGTTTTCTTGCATCCTCACGCACGTACGGCACTTTTAAGCGTTCAAATATAGATTTACGCATACAGTACCCAGCCGAGCTTGCCGACCAGTAATCGCCATAATCTCGCACCTCTTTGCTTTTATCTAGCAAGTACTGATCTATCGCAGGACGCACGCCTGTTTCAAACAGGCTCACTTCAAGCTCCTAATCATCTGCGTCAATTCATCATTCACCCTCATCAACATTACATGTATCTCGTACATTTCTTTTTCATGGTATCTGTCAATTTGCACCTGCCTAACATACAACAGCGCCATAATAGCCAAAGTTACTAATAGTATTGCAATTTCCATTATAGTGTCCCGTGATCTTTCCTGAAGTCATAGTCTGCATCACCGTCAAAGTCATAGTCATCAAGCTCTAACTCTGCATCGCAGTCCTGACACATACTAGCCCTGTATCTAAAGCTTGTGCCGTCCCAGTCCTCGCCCTCTACCATTTCACTTACAATGTTAGCGTCATGAGTACAGACAAATTCATTGTCATCGCCTAAAACCTGCGTTGCGGTTTCTATATAGTTCACTTTAATTTTCATTACACGCCCTCCTGATACATAGCTTCCGCCCGTTCATCTGTCATACGTTGCGCAATTTCTTCGCCATATTCGGTATCAAACATCATCTGCATTGATTGTTTAATATGTTCCTCCAAAGCGTCATAGTCATTGTTTGCTATGTCATATTCTAGTAGTTTTGCTACCAGTGTGCCTTCCCAGTAGTCGATATGATCTACTGCTAATTCTAGTAATTCTTTTATATTCTTAGCCATTGTATTCTCCTTTACTTTAGCTCTCTTATTATAGCAAATGCTTACTATTTATGCAAATGCTTATTGTTGTTGCGGGTTGTAGCTATTTTCCACTACCCTATAGCCCATTGCTGGCTGTATGTCGCTAGGTTCTGTTATAGCCCCTATTTTTAATGGTGTTACTCTCAAATCGTCATCAAATTGCCTGTATTCCATTGGTATTGCCATTATCCCGCCTATTATCCATATCAGGAATGCTACAAAAGTTATTAAGTACCACTTCATAAACTGTTTATGTGTCATATTACCCTTTCAAGTTCATCTATACATTGCTTAACTTCTTGGATAGTATCAGCCCAATCTATCATTTCACCATTCTGGAGCATACCATAAAACATAGCCTCAGGCTCACAGTCTATATCACTTATAAACTCTGTTAGCTTGCCATTTTTATCAAGTTTATATTCTGCTCGTGCCGTAATTGCTTCTGCTACTATTTCATAACCTTTATATTGCATAAATTCCTCCGTTACTTATTAATTGACCTGCTATGTAACACGCTACTAAGATCCCTATCGCAAACCATAGCCCAGTTACTTCTATATTATTTTTCATCAACTTCAACCTCTACACTGTCCCACGATGTGCCAAAATGCGTTACTCCCCAAACATATTCGTCTAATACATCGCTATAAAATATCAATTCATCAGTTACACTTTTTAGATAGTCGGCGTCGCTAGGTGATATTAAATACCACTGAAAAACTTCAACCTGCAAATCATCGTCATCAGTGTCCCAGTATAGATTGCCATTTTCCAAACCATCATATATATTTTGGTCTAATTCTGGTGCTTTATTGAATAGTTTTACAGCGTCCAGTCTTTTAGCTAATTCTGCATAGCTTATAGTTGTTTTATTCATTATTTATTCTCCATTTCGTCCCATTTTTTAATATATTCTTTTAGCCATTTCTTTGAACGCTCATCATCACTGTCTTGCAATTCTGCAAGCAATTCATCAGCACTCATATACTCGTAGTTATTCCACTCGCACCATTTTTTTAATTCATCTACATATTTATCAAGTAAATCCATATTATTATCTCCTCTTATTATTTAATATTATGCAATTTAGGTAGCGTAAGAGTTGTACTTGTGCCGTTATGTACTTGATAGCCTGCATATCACTCTTGCGCCAATCCTTCTTGCTTAATGTACTAGCAGTGTTATGTTGTAACCTTGCTATACTTTTATACTAAAGCACTTAACGTTATATGTCAATAGGTATTATGCTTAATTATTAATAAACCTGTGGATAACTCTCACAATCCGCCCCGCCCACCCCTGTTACACCTTATAATGCTATACTTATATAATGACTACCAAAAATAACTCTAAGGTTATCACCAAAGCGCCCCCTACCCCACCCATACAACCCCCCAAGTATGATTTACCATGGTTACAATCAGAACTAAGAAATATAATAGACATATTATTACAAGATGACACTATAAAAAGTAAGGCACAACTCTTTAGAAACTATCAATTTAGCAGTACAAGGTTCTATAGATATATAAGCAAATATAATGATAATAAGCGTGTACAAGAATACACTAAAAAGATTGATGAAATACTAGAATCTAGGCTGATTGAACACGGTCTAACAGGTAAGAACTTCGCTTTCGTTATATTCCTACTTAAGAACCACTACAACTATCAGGACAAGCGAGAAGTAGAGACAGAAACTACTCACGTCTTTAAGGTAGCAAGAGGCAACAAGGTTATCGACATTAAGCAAACAGAAGTAAAGCAGCTACTTAATAGGCCAATAGCACCCAATCAACAGGGGTAGCACTACAGACTTGACACTAGCTATCGTTGTAATGTATTGTATTGACATATATGTTAGGCTAAAGCGTGCTAACCAAGCGATAAGCACCGCATAGCCTACCTCACTCTCATACTATTATCTATATGCCTACCTATACCCCTACCCCCTAACACTTGCTTTATATATACAATAGAGATACTAACAATCCTTTTGGCTGGTGTTTCAAAGCTAAATCTAAATCCGACTGGGACTCCAGTTCCATATATGGTAAAGAACGAAGTGAATGTAGTCGCATAGAAATCCGAAGGATTTTAGAAACAAATCTGAAGAGCAAAAATAAATCTCAAAATTTTAATTAACAAAAACAAAAATATAAATTTAATTTTTTATTTTCAAAAAAGCCCTTAAGCACTAGAGTGTTATAATCACACTATGGCAGTAAAAACTCTTAACACCTTTTATCCTACGCATCCTCACGCAAAACAGCAGGAAGTGCTAGACGCACTTGATAATGGTAGTAGGTTTATTTTACTAAGGGCAGGAAGAAAGTTTAGAAAGACTTCACTTATTATAAGTAAGCTGATTGAAGGGGCATTAGAAACTGGACTTGTTTATCCATATATTGCTCCTAATAAGCTGCAGGCTAAGAACATTGCTTGGAATGACCACATTATTAGATTGCTTGACCACTTCAAGGAAGTAGGTTGTCCCTATAAGACTAATGAGCAGGAGCTTAGTATTACTTTTCCTAATGGTGGGAAAGTGCAGCTTTATGGAGTTGAGAATAAAGAAGCTTTAAGAGGTATCTCTAATTGGGGTGGAATAGGGATGGATGAGTATGATGACTGGATGGAAGATATTTGGCCATTGATTATTAGACCGAACTTAACTACTCATAGAGCTTGGGCTATTGTTGCTGGGACACCTAAGGGTAAACGAGGAATGTGGCGTTTATCTCAAATGGGAATATTTGAACAGTTTCACTACTCGAGTTATGACAACCCAGATTTGAGCAGAGAAGAGCTTAGAGATTTAGAAAGTGAGTATAAGTCCTATGGTGAGGATTTTTATCAACAAGAGATTATGGCTGAGTACATTAAACCTGTTGGAGTTGTTTATAAGGAATTTAATGAAGAACTACAAGTTAGAACTGACATCAATTATGAGAGCAATTTGCCACTAGAAGTCTGGTGGGACTTTGGAGTTAATGACCCTACAGCAATGATTTGGGTACAGCACTACGATAATGAACTTAGGATTATAGATTACTATGAGGCTAACAATGTGGCTATCAATCACTTCGTACAGGTATTGAACAGCAAGAAATATGGCACACCAGTTAAGCATGTTGGTGATATAGCAGGTAAGAGCCGAAGCCTAACTACAGGCACCAGTGCTATAGATGAACTTAGAAAACTCGGAGTATTTATGAGCACTAATCACATACCTTCATTAAACAGCCAAATACGTATAGCCCATAAATATGTTCCAATGATTTACATCAAGAAAACTCAAAGCACAGAACGCTTCATAGATATCTTAAACAACTATCGCTATCCTGAAGCTAAGAAAGAGTCAGCTATAAATCAAAGCAATGAAGTACCTATGCACGATCAATACTCTCACGGAGCTAGAGCCTTTGAATATGGTTGTTGGGAACTTGATAGAAAGATGCCTGAGAAGTTTGCTCCCAAGAAGAAAAAAGTTTGGGATTCTATTACTGGTCGTCTGTTGTCTTAATTTAAGCAACATGCTATTGTTTAACCAGATTATTTAACTCGAAAGACACTAGATGAGCCTATCAGATGGGAATATGAATAACGACTACTTGTACGCTACAAGTGATATTTCTCTTGCTGCTTACTTAGTTATGTCTGGTTATGAATTACTTGGTGCATTTGATAATGGCAAGATTGGCAATAATGGAAGACGACTTAAAGAGTTTGGTTTAACTCATACTGACCCATACGTTCTAGCCGACATGATGGCAGACATTAGCAAGAAAGCTGATGAGTACAGACATACGTTTTATAAAGGCCCTGGTGAAGAAGAAGCTAAGCTAAATTTCTGGGTGCATTATAAAACTATTAAACAACTGCATCACGCATTGGATGAAGCAATTAAATCAAAGGAGTAAGCATGACAGTAGGCCTAAGCCAGATAACAAATGACGCAAAAGCCACACAAAAATTCATTCAAAAATACGGACAATACTTTGACAAATATTTCATAACAGTTGCCGACAAAAATAAAACTCAGTACTACGAACTACAAAAACTAGATGACCCAAAACTAGAACTATCTTACTTTAAATGGATAGATGATTTTGCTGCTGCTAGAAACTTCAACAAGGAAAAGATTGATACCGATTATTGGTTCTGGGCCGATAGTGACGATGACATTATCTATCCTGAGCGAATTAGCGAACTTGTTAAATACACAGTTAAGAACGAACTAGACATTGTGCAACTCAAGTATGACTATGCCCAAAATGACAATGGCGATGCAATATCTGACCACTGGCGAGAACGCTTAATTAAGACTAGCTACGAAGGTAAATGGTCTACTCCAGTACATGAAATCATACAAGGCCCACCAGCTCATTTAGAGAAAAATACTTGGGTATATGTTAAACACGAAAAGACTTCTGAAGATGTTGCTAAAAGTATGGCTAGGAACAAGATAATTTTAGAAAAACATTTCAAAGAAACTAAAGACCCACGAGATGCCTACTACCTAGGAATGACAGCATTAGGCGAGAAAGACCCTAAGACAGCCATACAGTGGTTCTTACAGCACATCAAGACTTCAGGTTGGGATGAAGACCAATATAGAAGTTGGTGTCGAATTGCTGATAGCGAATGGATACTTCAAAACTACGACCAAGCTATTTATGCAACTGATGAAGCCATAAAACTAAAGCCAGAATTTCCAGACGCTTATTTCATAAAAGTTTTAGTTTACACAACTACAGAAAAATTCGATAAAGGCATTGAGTGGCTTAAAGTCGGATTATCTAAGCCAGAGCCAGAAACACTTAGTATCGTAGACCCAACCCTTTACAAGTATCGTGGCATGGCTATGGGTGCACAGTGTTACCTATTTAGCGGCAAAGTTAAAGAAGCATTTAAGATGTATCAAATTGTTATTGAGCAAAACCCAGAAGCATTTGATGAAGAAATGAAACAACTATTTGAAGAAGCCTACTTTGATAGCAAAGCAATTGACTTCGCTAAATGGTTACTGCACTACACTAAAGGCAACAATGGCAAACCTCAAAAGATTTTTGAATCACTACCAGCCCGTATATTTGCAGACCCAAGGCTTAATGTAGAACGAGTTAAGTTCTTTCCTAAAGTAACTTGGCCTAAACAATCACTTGTAATATATTGTGGCCCAGGTAATGAAACTTGGGGGCCAGACACATTAGCTAAAGGCATGGGCGGAAGTGAAGAAGCAGTAGTTTATCTTAGCCGAGAACTAGCTAAAATTGGTTGGCAAGTAACAGTGTTTAATGACCGAGATGAGGAATACGCAGAAGATGGTGTTACCTACAAGCCCTGGACACTACTTAATCCATTTGACCAATTCGATGTGTTCTGTGCATGGCGAGCACCTAGTTTTACTAGAGGAATAAAAGCTAGGAAGAGAATTATAGACTTGCATGATACGCCAGTTGGACACCAAGCTATTTCTAACGCTGATATTGAAAACACTGACCTATTCATGTTCAAGACTAAATACCACACTACATACGCACCAAACATTCCAGAAGAGAAAATATCAATAATACCTAACGGTTTAGATGGGAGACATTTCAAATGAAAATAATACAAATACTATCAGGTGATAAAAGCGAGCTTTACGGCTTAGATGAATCAGGCTTACTATACAAATTTAACCACTCAGCTCGTAATTGGGAACAATACGCACAAAGTGGCGAACCAATACCACCAGAAGCACCAGTTATACCAGCAGAACCTACAGTTGATACACCACCAGTAGTAGAGGCAGTAGTGGAATTTCCAGCACCACAGGAGAATACCGATGTCCAAACGTAAACATAGCGTAGGTTGGTTTAGTTCATACGATAGAGGCCTAGATGTTTTGCTTTCAGATGCAGTATGGCCAAAAATAGTGTCTGCTGTACCTGACGTAACACTAGATGTAGCGTATGGCTGGAATACATTTGACAGTTTTCATAAAGAAAACCCAGAACGAATGAAGTGGAAGTGGAACTTGATACGCAAATTTAACCAATATGACGTAGTAGAACATGGCCGTTTGAGCCACACAGAGCTTGCAGAACTGATGAAAGAGGTTGAAGTGCTTGCATATCCTACATCTTTCTCAGAAATCGATTGTATAACCGTTAAAAAGGCTTTAGCAGCAGGAATAGACGTAGTATCTAGTGGTATGGCTGCACTACAAGAGTCTATTTGGTGCAAAGATGAAGAAGATATAGAAGAAATACACGATAACCCAGAGAAACTTGAAGAATTTGCTAATCGTGTTATAGATGCACTATTAAACCCAATATCTGACGAAAAACGTAAAGAAATAGCCGAAGAAACTATTAAACGCTATGATTGGGCATTGATTGCACAGAAATGGGACAAGGCTTTGCGATGAAACTCGCAATCTCGACTATTGCATATCGAGAAGAACGATTTATAGTACCATTTATTCAACATTACCAGAATAAAGTGGACGAAATATTAGTACTTAACACATCTAAACCGTGGAATGGAGATTCGAATGACCGTGATAGAACAGCAGCTATTGCTAACAGTCTTGGTGCTACTGTCATTACTTATCCTTGGAAGTCTGAGGAAGAACAAAGAAACGCTGGCCAAGATTACCTATCAGACTTTGATTATGTGCTTGTCATTGATCCTGATGAGTACTTTAGCAACGCTGATTTTGAACATCTACTTCAATTCTTAGAAGATGGAGACCCAGAAGCAGTAATTGTTGCAGGACAATATACTTATTGGAAAGATGGATTTGTCGCAGACCCAGCACGAGACTACAAGCAACTAGTAGCAGTAAAACCGACAGTAAGATTTGTAGATAAACGAGTTGTTGGTACAGGATATGTAGAAGCACCAGTCTGGTTGCACCACTTTAGTTGGGCTAAAACTGATGATGAAGTGCTCAGAAAAATTACACACTATGCTCACTCAGGTGATTTTAATATTAAAGAATGGTATGAGAATGTATGGCTGCGTTGGCAACCTGGTATGACAGATGTTCATCCAACTACACCAGATACATTACATAATTTAATACCAGCTAATTTACCATTTGAAATTGAAAGGTTAGGACTGTGGCCGACGAAGGAACAAAAGTAGAACAGATTTACGGAGACAACTATGCACACGATAGTTATTTCAGAGCTATGCGTGATTGGCTAAGTACAAAGAAGTTTAAGAATGGCGTAGAAATAGGCTTTGCTTGGTCATTAAGTGCCAGAGCATACCTAGAAACACAAAAAAGTAAACTTATATCGCTTGATATGAACGACAATATGGGCAGAGGGCATGGCATCAAAGAAGAGTTTGGCGACCAATGGGAACTTATACTTGGAGATGGTGCAAAAAACCTAAAGAAACTACCAGGCAAATTTGATTATATTTACATTGATGGTGACCACACTTATGGTGCAGTAGTCAGAGATTTAGCTGCAGCAAATAAGAAACTAGCTAAAGGTGGATACATAGTTTGTGATGATTACGGCAACCCATGTGGTGTTGCACGGGCAGTAGATAAATTTAGAAAAGCCCTTGGGTATAACATTGAAATAATGAAAGACAACCCAAATGGTGGATGCATCCTTACCAGAAAAAATTAGTATAATAATCCCTTGCTATTTTGCAAATGAGGATTTAATTAGTGTGACTGAAAAATGTTTACACAGTTTAATGCCGACTACTTTAGAAGTAATAATAGTTGATGATGGTTCGCCATTAAAACCTGAATTTATATATGATATTAAGATTGTAGAAGCAAAAGAAAACGGTGGCTACGCAAAAGCAGTTAATGCAGGTCTTAAAGAATCATCTGGAGAAATACTTATAGTCTGTAACAACGATGTAGAGTTTTTTGACCCACATTGGCTAAAACAACTAATCAAACCTTTATTTACTGGCTATGATATATCTTCTGTTAGAACAACCGACAGTGATGGTTGGGAAGTAGAAGATAAGATTACAGAGGGTGACAAGTTCGGATCAATATGGGCTATGAAACGCAACGTATATGAATTATTGGGTGGTTTAGATGAAGGATATGGCAAAGGTTACTTCGAGGATTTAGATTATCATCGTAGGGCTGAACAAAATAACTTGAAAATTGGTAAAAACCATGCAAGTTTCGTTTATCATGCAGGCAAACACACTTTCAAAGCAATTGACCCAATAGATTTACACTTCTATGAAGCCAGAGATAAATTCGTAGCAAAATGGGGAACTGACAAGTTATGACAATACACTTTATTTGTAATCCTGTTTATATAGATGGTGGCTGGTCACCCTGGTCTACACGCGTAGGTGGTAGTGAAGAATGTATTATTGAAACCAGTAGACGCCTGGCAAAAAACCACACAGTCAAAGTATTTCACAATGGTCAGCACGGTAGTTACAAGGGTGTAGAGTATTTAGACCACTCAGAATATACTCCTGCCGATGTAACAATAAACGTTAATTATCCAGACTTTGAACCACAGGGTAAAACCATTTATTGGACTAGCTTATTAAACAATCCTGATACAAGTAAATTTGATGCAGTGTGCGGAATATCACAATATGCAATAGATAATACTGGTTTACCAGATAGAACAGTTATTGTTTCTCCTGGTTATGATGACACAGCCATTAAGCCAGATAAAAAAATACCTAAGCAATGTTTCTATGGCAGCAGTCCAGATAGAGGACTTGATATACTGTTGGAAGCGTGGCCAACGGTTTTGTCTGCTCAGCCTGACGCCACGCTTGTTGTAACCTATGGCGGCCTGATTGATTTACCAAACGTGATAAATCTTGGTGTAGTAGACGTTGAAACCATGAATCAAATATTTGCAACAAGTGAATATTGGTGTCATCCAGCTAACGGTGGAGAACTCTACTGTATGACTGGAGTAAAAGCACAGGCCGCCTCATGTATACCAGTAGTTATTCCAACTATGGCACTCGCAGAAACAGTTAAAGACGGTGTATTTGCAACTAAAGATAATTATGCCGAACAACTTATACGTGCATTAAGTCTAAGTGAACCAGAAAAACGTGCAATTAAATTTAACTTATCAAAACACCATTATTGGACTTGGGAAGATACAACCAATAAATTATTGAGTGTTATTGCAGATGTGGTAAAATAAAACCAATAGATGTGTCTGAAGTAAATGGAAAAATAAATGAACGCAAAACAATTCTTTGGTGTCGGTAAACCAAAAGACAACGCAAAAAAAGTACGCCAAGTTGGACATACTGGTTCAGCATCACATGGTGGCAGTACCATCCAACGCAAAACAACTGTAAAGCAAGTTGGTCAAACAAAAGCTGGTGGCTACAACAAACAAGAAGTAAGACAAGGCAAAACAGCAAAAGCTGGTCATCGTCCTAATCTTCCAGGTAAAGTATATAATAGTCCGAGGGTACAAAAATAATGTTTCAAATAGATCCTAAATTTCAAGAATGGATAAACAAACGCAAAGTTTCTCAGCGAACTGGCGTCGGTATTCCAACCAGAAATGCAAACCCTACTCCAAAAGCAGGTAGCAAAAACTCTAATGGAACTCAGTCACGCAAAAACATCAATAAAGCTGGTGTTCCAAAATTAAAGAGCACTAAATCAGTATCTCGCCCAGCTGGTAAATACCGAGCAAACAACAACTTTTAATTCCATAGAAAGGGGTGTACTATGGACGAAATCAAAGTAACTCCTAAAGCAGAAGAACAGACAACTGTTAATGGTGTTTTATCTGAAGATAAACAGTCTCGTCCAACAATACCGATAGAAGATGCTAGGTCTGATTCAGAAATAGCTTTGATAAAAATAAATATCGCTTCTATGTTTGGCGTGAAAGATACTGATGATTCAAAGTTTAACTTTGTATTTAATGAACTCTATAATCAGTTTGAAAGTAAAGGTGCCATACTTGAGGCAATAAGAAATATTGAAAGAAAAACTGGAACTCCACGATTTGGATTAGGTGAAAGTAAATTAGGCGTAATTTATAATTACCTCAAATCTGAAAAAGCAATCAATGATGCAATAAAGGTTAGGAACTCATACTTAGCATGATTTTAATAGTATCATTTGAAGATCGTGACTATACTTATGAGATACCAGTTGCTAAACTATTAAAGATACTTAAAAGCGAATTGACAGTACAAGATATTGAAAACGCAGTTAGAGAAGCACTAAAATAATGGCAGATAACTTAACCGACCCAAATATAAACCGAAATGAACATGACGATACAGGTGGTGTATTAGGTAAGAGAGTTAAAAGTTATGTTTGGAATGCTTCAACTTTAGCTTGGGAAAAAGCCACTCAAGCTAGTGGCGGTGGTGGTGGAAGTGGTGATGGTGCAATTTTAGATGGCGTAAATTCTGCCATTAAAGCTACTGTATTAGATATAGGTACTCAACTTACTACCAGTGACAATGGCTTAGTAACCAATACTGTTATGCACGGTCTAACAACTGCAGGTGGTGGTTCTTATGTAGATGTCAAAGTAAGACCTACAGGTGCTTTAGTAACAGCCGATACCATAGCAGACGGCGATGATGTTGCAACAGGTGCTACGACAGATGCTGCAAATACTACAGGAACAACAGGAACTGTTAGTGGAAAACTTAGAGGTATTGTTCAAAACCAAACTAATGGAACTGCTAAAAGCATAGTAAGAGGTGGTGATAAAGGCACAACTACAGCTGCCGATATAACATCTACTGCTGAAGGTGCTAACAACCAAGCAATGGACGTGCAAATATATCACAGTGGTACTGCAAAAGACCCAACACAAATAAGAGCCTTGACTTCATCTGATGTAGTGACAGTAAATAATTCTACTGCTGCGAACTTGAAAGTTGATTTATCTGGTACGGCCGCTAATTCAACAGCTATCAAAACAGACGGTTCAGCTACAACTCAACCAGTTTCTGGTACAGTTACATCTAATATTGGAACAACTAATGGACTTGCACTTGACGCAACACTTACAGGCGGAACACAAACATCAAGAATAACAGATGGAACAAATACTGTTGGCGTAATTAAATCAGATGGTACTTCTGCTGCAGGTAACGCTATCTCTGCTGGATACACTGGTTATACAACTTCATTCAGCGTAACTGCAGTATCTGCAACTACTGCGATAGATATGACTAATTATTCATCACTATCAGTACACGTAACAACGCAAGGAACAAGTTCAGTAATTACTCCTCAGTGGTCAAATGACAACACTAACTGGGTAGGCGGTTCATTTACTCAAATTAACGGTTCTACTTCTTCTGCTGCCACATCAACTTCATCTGCTGCTATGGTTTATTACACAGCCAAGCACGGCAGGTATTTCAGGCTCAACGTTACAGGTATATCAGCTGGAACAACAGCAGGTAATATTCACGTTTCAACTTCGCCAATTATGTATCAAACTGTCGGTGCTGCCGTTGGTAACACACCAGTTAGTGGCTCAAACACTGGAAGCATTACTACATCATCGACATCCATCACAAGCACTTCTGTTAGTGGCTATTCACAAGCTTATGTAACTATATCTGGTACATATGGTGGTATTTCTTTTGGTATTACTGTAAGTGCTGACGGTGGCACAACATATGCTAGTGTGCCATTTGTTGATTTAACAAACGGTCGTTATTACAAAGCTGGTGCAACGGTTTCGCCAACAGACAATTCGACAGTAGTGTATATGATTCCTATTTCACCAACAAGCAATGTTGTAAGGTTGCTTTCTTCAGCTTTCACATCTGGTTCAGGTGCTATTCGTATAAGCTATAGTGCAGCTAACCACACCCCAACATTCCAACAACCTCAGTTAGTAGCTTATACTGCCTTACCAACAGCAACCACTGCATTAAACTCTACTCCACCACTTGGCGATAAGTATGGTAGACAAGTAGTTATACCTGGAACAGTGAGAGATTTAGTTGGAACTCAGACCACAACAATTAGCTCATCAACTTCTGAAACAACTATTGTAACAGCAGCAGCATCAGTCTTTA
>Ga0114962_10001605_pt1 | contig 19331 bp, 22 predicted proteins | sample C_130820_MF_Meta_FD_87017 | JGI IMG/M metagenome (GOLD analysis project Ga0114962, IMG submission 87017) | Freshwater microbial communities from Lake Croche, Canada to study carbon cycling - C_130820_MF_MetaG | ecosystem: Environmental > Aquatic > Freshwater > Lake | place: Lake Croche, Canada... | reverse complement strand
GAATCCTACTACAACACCCACCGCAAACACTCCGCTCTCAAGTACCAAACGCCGGTCCAATTCGAGGCCGAAATCCACTCCCTAAAATAAGCAAAAAACGGTCCAGAAATCCGTTGCATCTCAGTATTCATTCTTTCGACGTGAGGTGTTGTGGATTGGAAGAGACCATGAATGGCTCGGTTCATGGTCGGTCCTTCCGCACGACGACAGTAACGTCGTCGCTCCCTACCATGCGTCATCCGCGCCAAGTTACTCGGGAAGGCTTAGGGGCAGCGCAAGCAACTCAGCGATTTGCTCTGCTAGCTCCGCACCTCCGCATTTCGATGACTTTGTAATCGTCTGCACGTCAAAATGTGCCAAATCATTTTCCACTGAGCTCAGGAACTGTGAGATTGGAAGCGCATCACGGGGTGGCGCTTGATGACGCGACACTGCGGGCGGCAGTGGAATGGTCGATCCGCTATCTGCCGGATTTTAGGTTGCCGGACAAGGCGCTGGATTTGGTGGACCAAGCGTGCGCGGCGGCGAGGTTTCGGACGTTGACGCCACAGGTGGAAGAGAAAAATTGCGCCGAGACGCCTCAATCACGGCCTGCCGCGGGACGCGTCAGCCACATTGGAAGAGCGGACATTGCCCGGGCGCTGGCGGCGCGCTGCGGCATTCCCGTGGGGACGCTGAGTGCCGATGAGGGTGCGCGACTCATGGCGCTGGAAGAGTATCTAGCAAAGCGGGTGAAGGGCCAGGCGGAAGCGATTTCCGCAGTGGCGGAAGCGGTGCGACTGGCGCGGGCTGGCTTGAAGAAGCCCGGGCGACCGGTAGGCGTGTTTTTGTTTGTCGGTCCGAGCGGCACTGGCAAGACCGAGCTGGCCAAGGCGCTGGCGGAGGCCTTGTTTCACGACGAGCGGCGCTTGATCCGCTTCGACATGTCAGAGTTCATGGAAGAGCACAGCGTGGCCAAGTTGATCGGCGCGCCGCCTGGCTACGTCTGCTAAGACTGTTTCTCTGTCCCTTTCTCTGGTCCCTTGCTCTGAGATGTATTTTAGGAGTGGGTGGAAAATGGCAACTGGATCGCCCGCGCCGATGGCGAGACCGACCTGAAAGCCGATCCGCGTGGCGGTTGGCAAGCCGAAATCCTGAAAATCCGCGACATGGTCCTTGTCAAAGCCTGTGGCGTTGCATAGTTTCGGGCATGGCTGCTGAGTTATCGCCTGAATACACCGCCATCCTTCGCCGGATGAGCGGCGTGCAAAAGTTGCGGGTGGCGTTTGCGTTGTATTGGTCCGCCCGTAAACTCAAGGCGGCAGGTCTGCGCCAGCAGCATCCCACTTGGTCCGAGGCTGAGGTGCAGCAACAGGTGAAACACATTTTTCTCCATGCCACCACTTGACGAGCCATTCTTGATTTTCGTCCGCAAGCTCAACGAGTTAGGGATTCGCTACATGGTAAGCGGGAGTGTCGCCGCCACTTTTTATGGTGAGCCCCGCATGACCAATGATGTGGACATCGTGGTGTTTCTGCAACGATCCGACATTCCAAGGCTCGAGCTGGCATTTCCAGAAGAAGAGTTTTACCGGCCTCCGGCAGAGGTGATGGAGTTGGAACTCGCCCGTGCCCAACGCGGGCATTTCAACTTGATTCATCACGCAACCGGACTCAAGGCGGATATTTACCTTTGCAGCGATCCCCTTCACCGCTGGGGCATTTCACGGGTCCAGACAGTCGATCTTGGCGAGGATCGGATCACGCTAGCTCCGCCTGAATATGTGATCTTGCGGAAACTGCAGTTTTTCAAAGAAGGGGGGGCGGCGAAACATCTTCGCGATGTCAGCCGGATGTTGGCCGCGACTGGTGAATCGTGGGAGGCCGGTTTGCTGGCGACGATGCTGCGTGACTATCACCTCGAGCAAGAATGGCAGCAGGTATTGGCGCTGATGGAAAAAGACCAATTTTAACTGGATTTAGACTGCTAGGAAATTGCTTTTGGGGTGAAGGCGGCGGGCCAGCACACGGAACAGCTTGCGGGCGGCTGCCGCGTCAAGAAATCCCGAAGTTTCGAGCAAGCCCCGATGGTGGGTCAGGTCTTTGATTTCGGCGGTCAATCTCGCCTGCCACTCCGCGAACTCCGCGTCGAGAGTGGCGTGAATCAGCTCATAGTCCAGTTCCCTGCCAGAGTTGATAGCTGCCTGCACCAACTCAATCTCGCGTTTCACCCGGGCGGATTCGATCTCAGCTTCATGCAGGCGGATGAGCAGGGTGCTGAAGGCTGCGGCATAGCGTCCGATCACCGCCGGTTTGGAGTCCTTCAACTCGTGGATATCCGTCAGCACCCTGGCGATTTGCGACTCCAAGGCGTCGCGTTTGTCCAGCAGATCGTTCCATTCTGGGTGGGGGATCGGGAGGGATTTCGACATGGCAAATTAGGCACTAATCCCCCTGAAATCTCAAGCACTGTCTCGGGAAATATGGCTTCGGAATTAGGACGAATTCAGCCCACTGGACTTGAAGTTTGAGGCACCTTTCAGCAGTATCAAGTTGCTGGAAGTCTTGGGTCGGTCGACGGTGGGGAAGGGCGGGCTCTTGTCTGAGGCGGCCATGACAATGGGTGGAGAAAGGGTGGCGGCTGCCTCGGACTTTCGCGTTGCATTGGCAAATGTGGGCGGGACGCCCACGCTCCTTGAAGGCGGGGACGAAGTACCGAGGGGAGTTCGGCCTCCTTCCATTTTGCAAGGAAACGGATTTGGAGAGCTTCCTGTTGCACCCCGTACCACGCAGCGGCAGCGAGTCCTTCCTCGCGGGCCGCGTCGTCGTAAACCACGCGCATGGCTCAAAGGGTTGTGCCAAAGCGCTGGTTGATCTTACACCAAAGGTTTTCGGAAGGGATGAGCCTTGCCTTGCCAGCGTCAATGTTGCTGGATCTCCGCTGAAGTTCCTCGCGCCATTCGGGAGTTAGCTCGTGATCGTCTTCATCGAGACTTTCCAGAAGCCGAATTGCAAGCTGGGAGCGATCCTCACGGGGAAGCTGTAGAACTTCCTCCTCCAAGCGTTGGTAGGATTGAATTGTGACAGCCATGGTGAGAGTGTAAATGTAAAGCCGCACTTGTTCCAGGGTTTTCCATGTGGAGGAGTTCAGGCCAGGCTGGCGGCAGCATGGACGCCGCAAACATCCTCAAGCCCGCGCTGGCCCGTGGAGCGATCCGCGTGATTGGGGCGACCACCATCAAGGAATACCGCCAGAGCATTGAGAAGGACGGCGCGCTGGAGTGACGGTTCCAGGCGGTGTTGGTGGAAGAACCGAGCGCCGAGGAGGCAGTGGCCATTTTGTTAGCGCTGCGGCCGAGATTCAGACTTCCTGAGCTAGGTATTGAATTGTCGAGGAATTGGCGCTGGATTCCGGAAAATGACTTGGCACTTTTTTGATGCCTTTGAGGCCGGAATTAACCGAAAGGCAGAGCCGCGCTGAGGTCACAGAGGGATGCGCGGAGATGAATGATGGAGGTTGGCACCGGGCGTGAGGGCTGCCTCAAGCATTAGGGATATAGCAAGCACCTGAGGCTAAGGAGCCACTACGGATTCTTCGTTACCTTCGTTACCTTCTGTTCAAATCCGGTTTTCCACAGAAGGCAACAAAGGGAACGCAGCGTGAGGATTGTGGTGGTAGCGGAAGGGCGGCGCGCTGGCCCGCGGGAAATGCGAATATCGAACAGCCAACGCCGAACATCCAACGTCGAACCGAAGAGAATCAGGAGAGAAAGATGGGCCGTTGCGGCTGTTATTTTCGCCTCTGCTGTTCGATGTTGGGCGTTCGATGTTGAACGCGGAGCGAGGGCTAGCGAGCCTGGAGAAATCCGGCGAAGCCCTAACTGGCATAGCCGGAGGCAATGTTCGGCGTTCGTATTCATTCTTTCGACGTGAGGTGTTGTGGATTGGAAGAGACCATGAATGGCTCGGCTCATGGTCGGTCCTTCCGCACGACGACAGTAACGTCGTCGCTCCCTACCATGCGTCATCCGCGCCAAGTTACTCGGCGCGCCGCCTGGCTACGTCGGCCACGACGAAGGTGGCCAGCTCAGCCACGCGATCCGCACGCATCCCTACAGTGTGGTGCTTTTCGATGAGATCGAAAAAGCCCATCCGCGGGTGCTGGATTTGTTTCTGCAGATTTTCGATGAAGGCACGCTGACGGATGCGCAGGGAAGAAAGTGCGACTTCCGGGAGTCGGTGATTATTTTGACGAGTAATCTAGGAACGAGAGGGGCTGCGCCGAAGCCGTTCATTGGCTTTGCAGTGGGCAAGGAAGAACACAGGCAAGATGCCTGTACCCCTGTGCGGGAGGCGATTGGCAAGCACCTGCGTCCAGAGTTGGTGAACCGGCTGACGAAGGTGGTGCATTTCAAGCCGTTGGAGATGGCGACGGCACGGGAGATTTTTGGGAAACTGATGATTGATTTCAATAAGCGCCTCACAGATCGCGGTGTGACAGTAGAGCTGGATGAAAGCGTCAAGGAGCTAATTCTGGCGGAGGGATTCAGCGAAGAATACGGTGCGAGGAATCTGGAACGGGTGGTGGACCGGATGCTGGGGACGCTGATCGCGGAGGCGCTGCTGGGTGGTAAAATCATAGCGGAACAACGTATCCGTCTGGAAGCGAGCGGCGATCAGATTCAATTCCGCTAGTGCGCCACACCTTCATTTCGCTCGTCGCTCTGGCGAAGTTCGCGGCGGGTCAACTCCTTGGTTTTCCACGAGTCTTGGCCACCAGTTCATTCAATTGGAAATCGACGTGGAATGGATTGGCGACGCGGAGCTTGCCGATGATGAGGCCATGTTGGAGGTCCTCAGTGAGCAGCAGGCGAGAACCGGATTCCATGGCGGAGGCAACCACGAGGCTGTCCCACCCGGAGAGTTGGAAGCGGTCTTGGATTTCCCACGCCTGCTGGAAGGTGGAAAGAGTGGGTGATGTGGGTTGCCAGGCGAACAGGGCGTCCACATCAGCGCGGGCATCCGCATTGGGCAGACCGGGTCGCAGCTTGCGGGTGACAGTGACGTAGTACTCCTGCAGGACCTGGGTGCTCACGCGGCCGGCTCGGGACGCCCAGAGAAGCCGGAGAACCTCCATGGCGCGAGGCTGTTTGGCGGGTTCCCCGGCATCGCGGGCATAGACCAGAACGTTGGTGTCAACGAAGATTGGTGCGGTCATGAAGATCGGCGCGCTTGGGGTAAGGTTGACGTTCTTGTTGCAGGGAAACCGCTTGACGGGAAAGGAAATTTTCCTGCGCCAGCTGGTAGCCGGATTCCCGTTCCATGCGCTCGGACAGCATCCTGGACAGGAAGCCGGAGAGGCTGGTATCCGCCTCCGCGGCCCAAATCCGGGCATGGAGAGCCACTTCGTCGGGCAGGGTGATGGTCACGTTTTTCATGGCACGAACCCAGTGTAACACGGAATCCGTGTCAAATCAAAATTATTCCACAGAATTTCCGCGTTGCATTGGCAAATGCTGGCGGGACGCCCCATAGCGTCGATTTAACGCTATCTGATCGGAAAACAGTGCAGGATTATTTTCGTAAACAAGGTTGGTTTTCGACGGTTTCTGGCAATACCGCATCTGGTCGACCATGACGGCACGTTCGTCGCCAGTGACGCAACGGCCGGCATCGCCAGGGCCGCCAGTCCTGCGAGGGACTTTTTTATCGCGCCGTCAACAGTCATAACTTTTTCAGTCACATCGGCTCCAACGGCCAGCGCCTGCCCAAGGGCAACACCTTCATCTGCTCCAATACCGATGGGCATTTTTTCGAAGTCACTGGTGGCGGGGAATTGGTCTGGGAATACATCAACCCCGTCACCCGGGAGGGCGCGCCAAATGTGTTAGGCGATGTGCTGCCGATGACCAACTCCGCGTTCCGGGCATTCCGCTATGGCGCAGACCATCCCGCGTTCCAAGGCCGCGAACTGACCCCCAATGGCACCCTCACCGAGCGCGCCGTGCAAGGGGTTGACGTCTATCCGAAACGCCGCCCGCCCGGTGACCGCCCGCAAGGGAAAGGCGATAGCCAAGGCGCTCGCCGCAGCGGCGGTGGTGGCAATCCGGATGACCGACCGCCGCGTGGCGACCGGGCCAATTCGGACAATCGTGCGCCGCAGTGAAGGCGCCGGTGCGGGACGATCCCGGAGTCCTCAAAGAAACCTAAGAAAATATCCGTTGTGCATCCATAACGCATCCATTATCTTGCCAGTGTTCCAACCACATCATGAAAAGCGTCGCCCGAACCACCAGCACCCTTACCCTCAAGAATGTTTCGCCGCACTTGCACCGGGTACTTAAAGCTCAGGCGCTGCGTCACAAACGTTCGCTCAACCAAGAGGCCATCCTTTGTCTTGAGCGAGCCGTCGCCCTGGATGCTGGCAGGCCCAGCCTTGGCTCGCCGCCACCGCCGGTGTCCGTCGGTGCCATCTTGCAACCCTGGAACAACCGCGCGGAAATGCTCGAAGGCTTCTTAGACCGCGACTCTTGAGATGATCGGCCTCGACACCAGCTTTCTCGTCGCCTGGGCCATCCCGGAACACCGGGATCACCTGACCTGTCGCCGACTGGCGGCGGATGCTGTTCACTGCGGGCGCGCCTTTGGCCTGACGGTGGGGATTCTGGCGGAGTTCATTCATGTGGTCACCGACCCACGCCGCTTTGCCACGCCGCTGACCATGGCCGATGCCACCGCCATCGCCAGCTTTTGGGCTCAGGCCACGGAAGTTGCTTTGCTGCCGCAGTCTGCCAGTGTTGCCACCATTTGGCTCGACTGGCAGCATCGCCACCGGCTGGGCCGCAAGCGCCTGTTAGATACCCTCATAGCGGCCACCTGGCATGGCGCGCATATCACCGAGGTCTTCACTCTGAACCCAGCTGATTTTGAGATCTTCGGCGTCTTTACGTTTGTTCCGGTGCCTGTGCTTCCATGATTCAATCCTTTAGCGCCATGCCCAATGTCCATCCTCCTTGGTTTCTTAGCATGAACACAGGGGAAAGCTGGCATTCGGTCGCGTCACATGCCATCCCTCGGTCAGAACGCGGAATGGATGCCGACGGATAGAATCCAGGTCGGCGCAAGCTGATAGCCGTTGACGTTCTGATACAGGGGCAGCTGCACGAAGGCATAGGATGACAAGGTTTTCGTCAGATCGACGGTGACGCCGGGACTCAGATAGACCAGGGTGCCGCCCGAATTGAAATGGTCTGATTGGCCACCTAGGTCGCGGGCCGAGATTTTGGCGTTGACCTGGAGCTGTGGGGTGATGCGCTCGATGCCGGTGAAGCGCAGGCCGATGCTGAGTTTTTCGGCGCTGCCGGGCTGGTAGTCAGAGCGGTAGTTGAGGGCGGCTTGTGTGGTCGCCTCACCGAAGTATCCCCAGTCCTTGGTGAGAAGGTCATGGTAATAAACGCCGGCGATCACGCCGGTGGTGCCGACTCCCGCTTGCAAGCCGCGGTCCAGCGGGGCGCCGCTGCGGAAGGTGTCGGTGAAAGCGCCGGTCGGCAGGCTCAGGCCGAACTTCACACCCAGCTTGTGGCTGGCGCCAAACCCCTGATAACTCGCAACCAGATTCATGTCACCGATGCTGGAGGTGCTGGAGCTGTCGTAGCTGGCGTGATCCTCGCCATATGTGGCATGGTCGCGAACGATGAAAGGAACCTGCAGCACTGCGCTCCAGTCTGGATTGATGACGTAAGCTAGATCGAGGGTGAGGTAGTGGTTGCGGGTGTAAGCCTCAAGTTCCTGGCCGTCGGGCACCTCGCTGGCGGAAAGTTTGCGCGTGCCGCTGCGCAGTTGGTGTTGATCCAGATAAGTATAGACCAGATTCGTTTTGAAGCCCGGCTCGCTGGAGAACCCCTGAATCGCCCATTCCGGGCTGAGCAGGCAGCCGCACGAGCAGCATGCTGAGGCGTGCGGCACCAGCCCGATGACGGTTAGAATCGCTACCGAAAGCCAAGCGGCGGCTCTTGACTTAAAGGAATGCATGGCCGCGGACTCTGGCATGGCTGCCGAACACTTTCAATACTTTTCTCTGACTCGCCATAGCTAGCAAATGACCCTCGACGCACGGCGTGTTACGTGAACCGCTGAGCCGGTTAGGTGCGGGAGTGATTCTGGAGGATTCAAGCCATGAACGGGTAGTCGGTGTAACCTTCCGGGCCGGGTGAGTAGAAGGTGGTGGGATCCGGGGAGGTGAGCGCTGCGCCGGCCTCGATCCGTGCTGGCAGGTCGGGGTTGGCGAGGAAGCCGGTGCCGAAGGCGACGGCATCGATCAGGCCAGCTGCAATGGCGGCGTTGGCCTCGTCCGCCTGATAGCCCATGTTGCCGACGATGATGCCCTGATAGTGTTGACGGATGGGACTGAGCACGTCGCCGGTTTGCTGTTGGAAGAAATCGCCGCGCATCACGTGGAGATACGCGAGTTGGCAAGCGTTCAAGCGTTTCGCTAGCCATGTCGAGAGGCCCACCGGGTCGCTATCGAGCATGCTGTTAAAGCTGTTGAGTGGGGAAATGCGCAGGCCCACGCGGTTGCTGCCCCACACGGCGGAGACGGCCTCGATGACATCGAGCATGAGCCGGGCGCGGTTTTCCACCGGGCCGCCGTAGGGGCCGGAGCGCTGGTTAGAGCCATCGCGGAGGAATTGATCCAGCAGGTAGCCGTTGGCGCCGTGGACTTCCACGCCATCGAAGCCCGCGGCCTTGGCGTTTTCGGCGGCCTGTCTGAAACCTGCGATGATAGCTGGGATTTCGTCGTCGCGGAGTTCTCTCGGCGTGACGTAGGGTTGCTTGCCTTGCGGCGTGTGGACCTCGTCGCCGACGATCGCCAGCGGGCTCGGAGCCACCGGCTGAATGCCGTCGTTGAGCAAGGGATGGCAGGCGCGTCCGCCGTGCCAGAGTTGGAGGAAAATCCGGCCCCCAGCGGCGTGTACGGCCGTGGTAGTGAGTTTCCATCCGGCCACCTGGGCTGCGGAATAGATGCCGGGTTCCATCCAGAATGCGGAGTGGCCCGCCATCGCCATGGTGGCCTCAGCGATGATCAAGCCGGCGCTGGCGCGCTGCGCATAATGTTCGGCAATCAGCGGGCCGGGTACGTGCTCGGCATCCGCCCGACAACGGGTGAGCGGAGCCATGAGAATACGGTTAGGCAGAGTGAGGGCGCCGACGGCGATGGGAGAAAACAAATTGGACATGGGGTAGGGTGCTTAGGATGTAGATGGGGGAGGGCAGGGGTGGCGAAAGCCTTGCGGGCGGATCATAGCTGCAATTGGTCAGAGTGCAAATGGCGACAAGCATCTTCCACTAGGCGAAATGGGGGATATGGGGTCAGGCAATGGGGTCAGTGGGCAAATTATGACAAAACGACTCCACTAGCGTAGGTGCCTGCTAGGTCTTAGCAAAGTGGCAATAAAGACCTAAAAAAATCGTTGTGGCGAGTCCGCCAAGGCGTCGCCCTCAAGGTTTCTGAAACCGATTTCAGTCTGACTAACAGCCTCCGGCCATTGAAATTTCAAGCCCTCCGCCCCGTCACAAAATTGTTCGCCTAGAGCCATGCGAGTTGCAGAGTATTAGACATTTTTTTCTTGGCCAAAACTAGCCCTAGTGGCATCATGAGTCCGGCAACCACTAAATGTAGTGGTTGCTTGAATTTTACGGATTCCCCCCCAAGCCCTAGTACCCAAGCCCTCACCGCCATGCCCACTGCCGCTCCAGCAACTACCACCGTCGCCATCGGAAACCATTCTTTCGTTCTCAATCGGGAAAAAGCCGAACACGCCTACGCGAGTAAGCGCGTCATCAATGGCAACGAAACCATGTTCTTCAACATCCTGCCACTCAAATACCAGTGGGCGTATGACCTCTACAAGACCATGAAGAACAACCACTGGGAGCCAGAGGACATCGCCATGCAAAAAGATGTCGAACAATGGCGCTCCGATGAAATATCCGACGTCGAGCGCTGGATCATCAAAATGGGCATCGGTTATTTCTCCGCCGCTGAAGGTGTCGTCGGTGACAATATCCTTCATGTCGTCCGTGAATTAGTCACCGCTCCCGAGCTTAAGCTCGTCCTCGGTCGTCATGCCCACGAGGAAAATATCCACGCCGATTCGCTCGTTTATATGATTTCTTCCCTCGGCATCAACCCCCACGAGTGCGAAGCGATGTTCGAAGACATTCCTTCGATCCTAGCAAAAAGCAACTACGTCGTCTCCAATAGCCGCGCCTTGCGCCGTGATGTCGATCTGACCCTCACCGCTAACAAACAAGCTCTGGCCAAGAATATCTTTCTCTTCGGTCAATGCATGGAAGGCACCCAGTTCTACGGCCTCTTTGCGATGATTCTGAGCCTTTACCGCCAAAACAAATTCCCCGGCATTGGCACCATGTTTCGCTACACCCTGCGCGATGAATCCAACCACATCGAACTTCTCCGCAACCTGCTCATGGATCTCATCGACGAAAATCCGGACATTTGGACCGAGGAGTTCCGCGAAGATCTCCGCGCCACCATGGCCGAAGGCATTAGCCTCGAAAAAGCCTTCATTCGCGACTGCCTCCCGGTCGCTGGACTTGGCCTCAACTCCGTCGATTTTGAAACCTACATCGACTACATCGCTGACCGCCGCCTCACCTCCTGCGGCCTCGACCCGCTCAACGAATTTGTTTCTAACCCTTTCCCTTGGCTCTCCGAAATGATTGATATCAAAAAGGAAACCAACTTCTTCGAGGGGCGTGTCACTGAGTATCAAAAAGCATCCGCACTCAGCAGCGTCGACGATGACGAGCTGTGAGAAATTGCCACTTGATCGCCGCCGCCTTGCAAAAAATCGCTCAAAAATCCTTTCCCCCTGTTTCAGTAAATACCATGTACCGCGCCGTAAATCCCGATGAAGACTTTCTTCTCAAGCAAGTCATTAGTGACCGTTTCTCCATGTCCATCACTGATCGCGGCTACGCCTGGCGTGATGTCCTGCCCAAGGAAAAGCGCGCGACCCATCCCGATATCATCGTCACCCGAGGCACCACCGACTCCCACTTCTCCCTCGAGGAAGTCGCCGACACCATCGGCAACTCTTTAACAGATCTGCTCATTTCCCGCAGCCAGGAAGAAGCCGCCATCTTCTGCGAGGACAATCGCAAGTTCGTCTCCGACGTCGCTCACGCAGTCGCCGCCGCTCTCCTGCGCACGCTCGAGTCCGGCGGGCGCCTGCGCCTCTCCGAGGCCGACCTCTACCTTCTCATCGAAAAGGCCCTCCTCGAAAACGAAGCCTATGACGTCGCCAAATCCCTCGCCTTCCGCCGCTCCATGGGGAAAATCGGCGCCCTCGACCTTCACTTCGGCGCGCACTCTCTCCCGGTCCGCCTGATTCGCCGCAATGGCAATGTCGTTCCTTGGTCTGAGACCAAAATTGAAATCGCCGTCCGCAAAGCCTTTCTCACGATCAAGGAAAATCCAGAGCCTTCGATCGACATCGCCAAGGGCGTCACCGAGCGGATCTGCGGCGGCGATTCCTCCTTCGTCCACATCGAGGACGTTCAAGACATGGTGCAGGAAGAGCTCATGCGCCAAGGCTATTTCAAGGCCGCAACCCACTACGTCCGCTATCGTGACGAGCGCTCCCGCCTGCGCCTCGAGGAAGTAGAAAACGCGGAGGATCCTAACCAAGAGTTGATGGTCACAGTCACCTCCGACGAAGGCAGTTCGACGTTATGGGACGGTGCCGACCTGCGTAAACGCATATCCTACGCATCCATCGGACTCGATCTCAACCTCTCGGAGATTGAGATCGAACGCGAACTCCGGCGCGCCGTCGGCACCGAAATCTCCGACAAGGACCTCAAGGGCACCATCATCCTCAACGCCAAGACGCTCATCGAGAAAGACGCCGACTTTGCGAAATTCGCCGCGCGCATCCTCCTCTCCTACATCTACGAGGAAGTCCTCGACTGGTCGATTCTCCGCGACGGCGTTGACAAACTCAAACAAGCTCACAAAGCGGCCTTCAAGTCCTACATCAAGCACGGTGTCGCCATCAAGCGTCTCAGCCCCGAGCTTATTGATGCCTACAACCTCGACCAACTCGCCGACGTTTTTGATCCCACTGCCGACCTCGACTTTGACTACCTCGGCATCCAGACTCTCTACGACCGCTATCTCATCGTCGATAAAACCGGCAACAAGCACCGCCGCATCGAGACTCCGCAATTCTTCTGGATGCGCGTCGCCATGGGCCTCTTCAAGAAAGAGGCCACTCAGCGCGAGGACTGGGCCATCCGCCTTTATAGCCTCTACAAAGGCCGCCGCTTCTGCTCATCCACGCCGACCCTCTTCAATTCAGGTACCCTTCATAGCCAGCTCTCGAGTTGCTACCTCTACAAGGTGGACGACTCCATTGAATCGATCATGTATCGCGGTATCGCCGAAAACGCCTTCCTTAGTAAATGGGCCGGCGGCCTGGGCGGCTCCTGGACCGCCGTCCGCGGCACTGGCGGCTACATCCAGGGCACCAATGGCGAATCCCAAGGCATAATCCCGTTCCTCAAGCTTCACAACGATCAACTCGTTGCCGTCAACCAAGGCGGGAAACGTCGCGGCTCAGGCTGCGCCTACCTCGAGACCTGGCACAATGACATCGAGGATTTCCTCGACCTGCGAAAAAATACGGGTGACGAGCGCCGCCGCTGCCACGACATGAACACCGCCAACTGGGTTCCCGATTTGTTCATGAAGCGCATGGAAGAGCGCGGCACTTGGACCCTCTTCCGCGCCAATGAAGTTCCAGATCTCCACGAACTCTACGGCGCCGCCTTCGAGCAGCGCTACTGCGCGTATGAGCAAATGGCCGCTGCTGGCAAAATCTGGTCCCGCCAGATCCCCGCCCTCGAACTCTGGAAGTCAATGCTCAAAATGGTCTTCGAAACCGGCCACCCTTGGATCACATTCAAGGACCCATGCAACGTCCGCTCCCCGCAAGACCACTGCGGCGTCATCCACTCCAGCAATCTTTGCACCGAGATCACACTCAACACCTCCGCCGACGAAACCGCCGTCTGCAACCTCGGCTCAATTGTCCTCGACACCCACATCACCAGTGATGGCGTCCTCGATCACAAGATGTTGCAAGAGACCATCACCGTCGCCATTCGCGCCCTCGATAACGTCATCGATATTAATTTCTACCCCACCGAAGCCGCCCAAACCTCCAATAAGCGCCACCGCCCGATCGGTCTCGGCGTCATGGGCCTCCAGAACGCCCTCTATAAGCGCAACCTCGCCTTCGCCTCCGATGCTGCCGTCGAGTTCAATGACGAGTTCATGGAAGCCATCGCCTACTACGCCTACAACGCCTCCAGCGACCTCGCCGCCGAAGTGGGCACCTACTCCAGCTACAAGGGATCCAAGTGGGACCGCGGCCTGCTTCCACAAGACACCGTGGATTTACTCGCGACCGAGCGCGGCCGCCTGATCGACGTTCCCCGCGGCGGCAAAATGGACTGGTCCGTCGTGCGCGAGAAAATCGCCAAGCACGGCATGCGCAACTCCAATGTCCTCGCCATTGCCCCCACGGCCACCATCTCGAACATCATGGGCACCACCCCCTGCATCGAGCCGAACTACAAAAACCTCTACGTCAAATCCAACCTCAGCGGTGACTTCATTGTTCTCAACGCCGAGCTCGTCAAGGACCTTAAACAAGCCAGCCTCTGGAATCAGGAAATGCTCGATCAGCTCAAGTACTTCGATGGTGAACTCGACGCCATCGACGCCATTCCCCAAGCTCTCAAGCACAAGCATAAAACCGTCTTCGGCATCGACTTTGAATACATCATCGATGCGGCCGCCCGCCGACAGAAATGGATCGACCAATCCCAGTCGGTGAACCTATTCCTCGCCACCCCAGAGATGAAAACTCTGTCCCACATGTATCGCCGAGCTTGGGACAAAGGCCTCAAGACCACTTACTACCTCCGTACTCTCCAAGCATCAAACATCGAGAAATCCACCATCGACGTCAAAAAGGAACAACGTGGCGTTATGGCCACTCAAACCGTCGCCGCTGCCAGCGCTAAGACCTTCACCGAAACCGAGAAAAACGTCTGCTCCATCGATGCCATGCTGAATGGCGGTACCTGCGAGGCCTGCCAGTAAGGAAATGATACCATAGCCGAGCCTCGACTTGCCACGCCGCGGGCCATTTGCCAGATCGAAAACTGCCGCCAGCGGATCTCGGGACCTTTGCTAGAAACCTTTTTTCCGGAAAGGGGTATCGGCATCGGCACGGCTTCCAAGGCGATGTTGAAACACAGGCTTGTAGAGTGCCGGCACCCGCCGCTAAGCTGCGGCGTGGCCGTCAAAAATATTGTCTATTTCGATCTGGAAACCCAACGCAGTTTTGGTGACGTAGGGGGCTTTTCTAATAAATCTAAGATGGGCGTTTCGGTGGGTGTGTCGTACAGCACGGCCCGCGGCAGCTACGAGATTTATCCGGAAAACGAAATGGAGCGACTCGGCGAGGAGCTGGTGCGAGCGGACTTGGTGGTGGGGTGGAATCACCTGCAATTCGACTATCCCGTTCTCCAGCCGTATATCTTTCATACCATCGCCGAGCAAACACTCAACCTCGACATGATGCTCGACCTGGAAAATAAGGTCGGGTTTCGCCTCAAACTCGATTCCGTGGCCTCCGCAACGCTGGGGACCGGCAAGACGGCCGATGGCCTCGACGCCCTGCGTTGGTGGCAGCAACACAAGAAGAGCGGGGATTTTGCCCCGTTGCGGAAAATTGCCGAATACTGCGCCTTTGACGTAAAAGTCACCAAGTGCGTGCACGAGTACGCGCTGCAACACGGGTTGCTCAAGTATGACGATCGCAGCGGGCGGATCGTGGAAGTGGCGGTGGATTGGACGTAGCGGGGAAGGTGGCGGCTGCCATTGCGCGTGAAGCCAAGGCGAATCGGCTCAGGAAAAGCCCGCACTGCGGTAATTCGTGGCGAAGAAACCACTGAAATCACTGAGAATAAATTAAGAAATATTTCAGTGGTTTCAGTGGCAATGAGTACTTCAGTGGTAAAATTCGTCAAGAACCATCCCTAATAAACCTTCGCTCAACGCCCGCAGCGGCTAGAGCCAGCCGATTTCGCGCATGAGTGCGAGGAATGCCCACCCGAAAACCACGATGAGGCCCACCAGAAAAACTTTAACCGCCGATTCAATGCTGTTACGTGTCATGTCAGGCGGCGACTAAAGCATGCTTCGCCGATTGCGCCAGAGGAAATTTCACCGGCGGCAGGTGAGCTGGATGCCGGCGAGTGCAAGGAGTGCGGCGGCTGGCCCCCGCCTGGTGGTTGGGCGGGCTTGCCCGCCGTGGCGCGGAGCTGTGGATGTGGTGGCGCTGGGGATGCGCACTCGCCAGCAAGCTGGCTGGGCCGGGTGGCAGCCAGTTGCCGCAGTCCGGGGCTGCGGCCTTGATGAATCTCGCCTGCCGGGAAGATTACGATTGCCGCCGGGCCCGTGCCCGCATTAACTCAGCGCGCCTGTAATATCAACGGGCTCCCATCGCATGATCGAAAAAATTCACAGATACAAGGGACTGCTGGTCTTCGGGCTGGTGCTGGTGGCCGCGGCATTCGTGTTCGGCGATTTTTCCAGAGGCCGCAAAAACTCCGCTGGTGGCGGCACGGCCATCCTGCGGGTGGCCGGCAGATCCTACAGCGACAAGGAATTCAGCCGGCTCGGCAGCGGCCCGGTGAGTCTGGCTCAGATGATTGCCGGGGCCGGCGATTACGCACCCTATATGTTTGTGATGGAGCTCTCTAAGGGCGCCACCTCCGAAAATGACCTGCCCGAGAAGTTTTTCGTTGGCCGCCTGATGTTGCACGAGGCCAAGGAGCAGTTCGGCATCTATCCGGGTGCCGAGGAGGTGTCCGCCTTCGTCCGCTCGTTGAAAGCCTTCGCCGGCACCGACAAGACCTTCGATGAAAAAAAATATCGGGCATTCATTGACAAGAGCATGGGTCGGCTCGGTCTGACCGAGAATGACTTGCTGGATTTTGCCACCGACATATTGGCCGAGAAAAAGCTCAAAGTGCTGCTCAGTGCCGGCTTAGGCAGCGACCGGGATGCCGCCGCCAAGACCTTGGCGCTATCCAAACAGCAAATCACTGCCGACCTCGCCTGCCTCGCCCTCGGCTCGTTTGAGGAGAAGATTCAGCCCACCGAGGAGGATATCAAAGGTTATTGGGAGCCTGTCAAGGACGGCTTCCAGACGACCGCAAGGCGGAAATTTTCCTACGTGCTGGTGACCCCGGAGGCCGTAGCCGACGCCGCGGCCGCCGACGCGGATGCCGCCGAGACCATCGCCGAAGCCACCGCAACGGACGAAGCCAAGGCCGCTGCCAAAAAGAAAAAGGATGAGGCCAAGGCGCTCAAAGTGGCGGCGGTGGCTGAGCAACGCCGCAAGAAGCAGATTGAAACCGACACCAAGGTGGCGGATTTCACCGACCAGCTCGAAGATGACAAGGGCGCGGGTTTCGAAGAACTGGTCAAAAAGCACGGCTGGGAAATCAAGACCACGGATTTCTTCACGCTGGCCGATGCGCCCAGCGATCTGGCGATCAACGTGCGGGCCTCGTCGCGCGGCGGTAAGGCCGTCGATGAGTTGTTCCATATCCGCGAGACCTCAGACCCCATCTCGAAATTCCACCAGCCCATCGCCGTAGGCGAAAACCAGTGGCTCATCGCCCGCCTCGACGGTGAGGAAAAGGCCCGCGAAAAAACCTTCGGCGAAGCGCGTGCCGAAGCGCGTGCCAGATACATCGCTGAAAAGGCCGCCGCCGACCTCAAGGCCGCCGCTGAGGCCGCCTCCACCAAAATCAAGACCGCCCTCGCCGACGGCAAAGCCTTCGCTGAGGCCGCCAAGGATGCCGAGTTGACCGGCATCAAGGCCGTCACCAACCTCACCAGCACCTACAAAGTCGACGGCGCCAGCGAACCGCAAAACCTCTTCAAAGCGGCCTCCAACGTCGATCCCGGCGGCATGGCCGACGTGATCATCGAATCCGATCGCGCCTTTGTCCTTCACATCGTCAAGCGCGAGGTGGTCAAGGATCCGGGCAACGCCGCCAGCGTTGATTCCGCCGTGGCCTCCGCCGCCACCCAAAACGAAATGCTGGTGTTTGATTCGTGGCTGGCCTCCCACGTCGAGGACGCCAAGGTCGAGCAGTTGTATAAGAAACGCTGAGAAGACACAAGATCGCTGCGCTCCCAGACAGAAGACAGAAGATCAGAAATTGCCCAGCCCATTCTTGTCTTCTGTCTCCGAGTCTTCTGTCTTTCATTCCATGTTCTATCTAACCACCGCCATCGACTACACCAACGGCGCGCCGCACATCGGCCATGCCTATGAGAAGGTGCTCGCCGATGTGATCATCCGCTACCGCCGCTTGCGCGGCGAGGAGGCGTATTTCCTAACCGGCGTCGATCAGCACGGCCAGAAAGTCCAACAATCTGCCGAACGCGAAGGGGTGAACCCGGCCACCTTTGTCAAACGCACCACCAAGCAGTTTCGCAACCTGTGGGAGAAGCTCGGGGTGGATTACGATGGTTGGGCGGAGACCACCGATCCGCGCCACAAGGCCTGCGTGCAGGGGATCCTCAGCGATCTCCAACAACGCGGCCAGCTCTACAAAAAATCCCACTCCGCCCCCTACTCGGTGCGCCAGGAGCAATTCCTTCAGGACCGCGACCGCGATGAACACGGCAACTTCGGGCCGCAGTGGGGCGAGGTGAACATTGTCGAGGAAGAGAACTGGTATTTCAAGCTCAGCGAGCACACCGCTTGGCTCAAATCCTTCATTGAGAGCCACCCGGATATGATCACCCCGGCTTTCCGCAGGACCGAGTTGCTCAATGCGCTGGAGCGCTCAGGCGACACCGACCTGTGCATCTCCCGCCCCAAGGAACGCTTGCGCTGGGGCATCGAATTGCCCTTCGACGCCTCCTTCGTCACCTACGTCTGGTTCGATGCACTCATCAACTATATCTCGTTCGCCGGCTATCATGCTGCACCGGATGCCGGCCTGCCCGATTTTGAAAAACTCTGGAATGTTGGCGGCAGTCGCAGCACTCATCTGATCGGCAAGGATATCTTGGTGCCCGCCCACGGCATTTACTGGCTGTGCATGCTCCATGCCATGGGTTTCCCCGATGCCCAAATCCCACGCCTTCTCGTCCACGGCTTCTGGAATAGCAAGGGCGGCGACAAACTCTCCAAGTCCACCGGCAATATCGTCGATCCTAACGAACTAGCCGACTCCTTCGGCGTCGATGCCTTGCGCTACTACTTGGTGCGCGACATCGTCACCGGCAAGGATTCCGACTTTGATCAGGACCGCCTCATCATGCTCTTCAACACCGAGCTGGCCAACGAAACTGGCAACCTCTGCAACCGCGCCCTCAACATGAGCCAGCGCTTCACCGCCGGGATCCTGCATCACGGCGCCGCGCTCACCCCCGACGAAACCGCGCTGCAAGTTTCTCTAACTGAATCCACCGCTGCCTATCAGGCCGCAATGGACGAATGCGATGTCTCGCGCGGCCTCGAAGCCATCAGCCGCCACGTCGTCCATTGCAATGGCTATGCCGAGCGGATGAAACCTTGGGAGCTCAACAAGGAGCCGGCTAACCATGAGCGCCTTGCCACGGTGCTCTATCACCTCGCCGAAAGCGTCGCTCACGCCGCCGTGCTGCTCTCGCCGATCTTGCCGGACGCTGCCGCCAAGCTCGCCGCCCAGCTGAATTTGCCATCCCTAACGGGCCTTAAACTCGCCGACCTGCACTGGGGCCTACTGCCCGACGGCCACGCGATCGGCAAGCCCAAGCCGGTATTTCCGCGCATCGTGGTGGAGGAGCCGGCATAGGCATAACAGGCGAGGACGCCTGTTTTCCGTGCCTCAGAGAGCCAAGGGCTGGACGCGGGCCCGGATGCGCGGGGCCTGCTCCAACTCGACGCGGCGCAGCTCGTGCTGGCTTTGCAGATTGAGCCAAAATTGCCCGCTCATACCAAAGAAGGTGCCCAAGGTTAGGGCGGTTTCGGCGTTGATGGGACGCTTGACGCGACAGAGGGACAGATAAACTGTCTTCTTTTGGCCGGCTCAAGCCGGCGCTCCATCGAGGGACACGCGGAACGCTGTTGACTAACAATTTCGCGGGTTGAGCACCGGCACGCCGACAAAGGGTCCTGGCACGCTTGACTCAGGTCCGAGCGAAAGCCTCGTACTCCTATTCGGCACTCGCCGCCGACGTG
>Ga0114962_10001604_pt1 | contig 19337 bp, 12 predicted proteins | sample C_130820_MF_Meta_FD_87017 | JGI IMG/M metagenome (GOLD analysis project Ga0114962, IMG submission 87017) | Freshwater microbial communities from Lake Croche, Canada to study carbon cycling - C_130820_MF_MetaG | ecosystem: Environmental > Aquatic > Freshwater > Lake | place: Lake Croche, Canada... | reverse complement strand
CTGAAAAAGAAGAAGAATCTGAAAAAGAAGAAGAATCTGAAAAAGAAGAAGAATCTGAAAAAGAAGAAGAATCTGAAAAAGAAGAAGAATCTGAAAAAGAAGAAGAAGAAGAAGAACAAGTGTTAAATATTGATCATTTAAATCTTAAAAAGAAAGAACCTTATTGGCAAACCAAAATAGAACAATTAGATCCTGCGTTAATTATAAAAGAAGATACAAAAGAATTTAACTCATATTCTCGTGTATGTAGTTCTTCTACTAGAAGACAACCAGTAATATTGACAGACAAAGAATTATCCAAAATAAATAAAGAACATCCTGGTTTTTTAAGAACCGAAGATGTAATTAAGTATGGAAGTAAAAAAGAAAAACCATTTAATTATATTTGTCCTAGATATTGGTGTCTTAAAAATAATACAATAGTAGACCCAAAAGATCTAAAGGAAGTTATTATAAATGGGAAAAAGGAGTTAAAAAGTCCAAATTGTGGTTATGTTTTACATGAAGACGCAAAAGAGGTAAAACCAGGTTATTATGTTTATGAATTTTACAAACCAAAATCTGGAAATAAAAATTATAAAAGATTTCCAGGTTTTCAAACAGATAAACATCCTGAAGGATATTGTTTGCCTTGTTGTTTTGATAAATATAATACAATTGGAAGAATAAAAGCTAATAAAAAATGTTATGGAATTGAAGAAAAAGAAACAGATGATAAAAAAGAAAAAACACTTGAAAAAGAAGTTGAAGAAGATGAATATATTAAAGGACCTGACAAATTTCCACTTTTGCCTGGAAGATGGGGATATTTACCAGTTCAAATTCAAACAATTTTACATGAAGTAAATGCTGATTGTCAAATTAGTAAAACAAATACAAATGTAAAACAAAATCATCCTTGTTTATTAAGACATGGTGTTGAAATTAATGATAAACAATCTTTTATTTCTTGTATATCAGATATTTTATTTTATGGAAAAAAAATTGTAGATAATAATGATAAAAAACAAACCAAACTTTTAACAATTTTAACAATTCCAGAAATGAAACAACGAATAATTAAAGCAATAAATATAGATGAATTTATTACTTATCAAAATGGAAACCTAGTAAATAACTTTCATGATTTAAAAAAATCTGTAGATATTGAAAAATACAAAAGAACCAAATTATATTCAAAAATTGATAAATCAAATGAGCAAAATGTTATTTACTTTAAAAAAGTAATTAGTTCTTTTGAAAATTTTGTAAGTTATTTAAATGATGATGAAACAATTATTGATCATACTTATTTGTGGGATATAATATCAAAACCAAATAAATATTTATTTCCTACAGGAGTAAATTTAATTATTTTAAATATACCTAATGATGATATAACAAACAATGTTGAACTTTTATGTCCATCAAATCATTATTCAAATGAATTTTATGAGGCTAGAAAACCAACCATTATTATAATAAAAGAAGACAATTATTATGAGCCTATATATTCATATACAATCAACAATAAAAGAATAACAGTCGCAAAAGAATTCAAGGAATATGACCCACAACTATCTAAAACAATGAGAGCTGTTATTAAAGAAATTATAAAACCATTTTTAAATACTTATTGTAAGCCATTTGATAGTATGCCAAATATTTATAAAGCAAAAAGACCACCTTTACTTTTAAATTTAATACAAAAATTAGATCAATATCAATATAATATTTTAAAACTTGTAATGAATTTTAACAATAAAATTATAGGAGTTTTAGCTGAAAGTCCTGGTGTTTCAAAAACATCCGCTTTTGTGCCGTGTTATCCTTCAGCTCTAATTGAAAATTTAAAAAAAGAGTTAGATTTTGTTTTCATGAATGATTTATCTTTATGGAGAACTTACGAAGAAACATTTGAATTTTTATCAAAGTTAGAAAAACGCAGTAAAAAACGTGTGAATTTTCCAGAAATACCGTGTAAACCTATGTTAAAAGTAATAGAAGATGAGTTAGTTGTAGGAATAATAACAGAAACAAATCAATTTATTCAAATTTCAATTCCAATTCCTGAAACAGATATAAAATCAGAATATGATTTACCTTCATTACAAAATTCAAATTATATTGTTAAAAAAAATGATAATATTATATTAAGTGATTCAATTATTTCTACAACAGATAATGTTGATGAAGAGAGAGTTGATTATATAAAAAAAATAAAATTAGAAACAAATTTTTACAATATTTTTAGAAATACAATTAGAATTCTTTTGAATGATTATGAAAATATAAAATTGAGAGAAAAAATTGAAAGTGAAATTTTAAAAGATTATATTATTTATTCTAAAAAACTTGTTACTGTTACTTTATTTTTGAAAGAACTTGTAAAAGATAAAATACAATTTATAGGTGATGAAAATTATTATAAGTTAATAAATGAATTATCTACTTGTATTGTAAAAAATAAAGATTCATGTAAAAAAACACCAAATTTATGTTTATATACCGATACAGATAAATGTAATTTAATTTTACCTGAAAAAAATTTAATAACTAAAAAATTAAATGAACCTATATATTTTGGTAAAATGGCAGATGAATTAATAAGATATAATAGAATTAAATCATTTATATTTCAACCACAAACTTATTTATCTTTTGGTGATATAGGCTACAATTTAAGTGAAAATGAAATTATTTTACTTCAGTCATTATTGACACAAGAATATTTTGAAACATTACAACCAGCTATATTAAATAAATTTGTTAAATATAACTCTTATGATGATGCTGAACCAATAATAACACAGACTTATGAAAATAATATACCATCTTTGGATTTTGCTATTGGTAGAAAAAATATATCAGAATGTAATAACAAAACTCATAAAAAAATTACTTCTGGTATATGGAGTAATTGTTTTCCAAAAGATTATAAAGAAATTGAATATAATAAAAATAATTTTTGCACATTTGACTTTATTTTAAATTTAATTGAAAAAAAAACAGGTAATCAAGTTAAAATAAATGAAATAAAAAATGTATTATTTGAAGAATATAAAAAATATATTCTTGATTTTGGCGAAAAAATAATTGATATACTTATTATTGAGGGAAAAAAAACATTGGGCGACCAAGTAAAATCTCAAGCTTTAACATTTTCTAATTTTATATACACAGACAATTATTTTTTGACTACATTTGATATTTGGTTATTGGTAAATAAATACAAAATCCCTACAATTTTTATTTCTACAAAATATTTATTACAAACTAATTATGAAAAACACATTTTTGTTGGTTATGGTGATATTGAAGATAATTTTTGTTTTATTTTAATACCTGGTTTAAGAGCAGAAAATATACCTGGATTTAAAATTATTGAATCAGATAAAAATGAATTGTTTATTTCTCTCAAAAATATAAATAATAATGAATGTTTTGAGAGAATTCAAACAGCTATAGAAACAAAAATATCTATTAATGAGTATCTAACAAATTTTACAAAACCAACATTAACTATTTATAAAAACAAAAAACCAAAAAGAATAATTATAGAAGAAGATGAAAGTGTTAAAAATGAAAAAAAAGAAGTTACTAAGAAAAAGAAATTAATTATTGAAGATACTACTCCTATTTCACTAGAGAAATTTGTTATTAAAGAAAAAACAAAAAGAAAAACTAAAAAGGCAAAAAATGTTGTTTTAAAAGGAACAAAAAAAAATCTAAAACCAAAATTATTAATAATAGACTCAAATAGTACAGAATCTGTTTGATTACATAATTATACACTTTTTCACATTTAGAACACCGTCTTTTTACATTTCAAACGCAATTTTTGTCTAAAATGTAAATTGTAATTTTATTTACATAGTTTAGGACGCAATTACCGTTCCAAAAAAATTTATAAATCCTTATAAATTTGTTTGAAAATATAAGATTTTCTTAATTTACACTTTTGTTACAAAATGTAAGATTTATATGTTCTTTTGCTTAAAATCCAGGATTATATTCATTATCATAACCTGTAAATTTAGCTTTTATACTTACTACATTATTTTGTATTCCAATATTATTCATTGAGCATGAGTCATTAGGATTATCAATTTTACCAAAGAATTTATCTATTACATCAACTTCATCAATATTTTTATATTCAGAAGAAGCCTCTAATTTTAACATTTCTTCAATATCTAAAACAACTTGAAAAGAACTTGTACCAAAGAATCCTTCTTGACCACACATAACATTTGCGGATATACCACGTAATGTATCTAACTCGGCGTGTCTTGCTGCTTTTAAAAACATTTCAGGTGTTTCCTCAAAAGATGCTTTAGCGATTGGTCCAATATTGTCATTGTTAATACCATGTCTGAATATTGAAATCATTTTACTTGTAAAAGTCATTCTATCAACAAGAACACTAAAATTATGGTAATTAATGTATGTACCATCAAATTCAATAACATCTACTAATTCATTATATATTGATTGTCTTGCTGCTTCAATTCCTAAAACATTGTACATTTCAACTATATCATTACTGAATGTGCGTGAATTATCAATGTAATCAAGACCAAGTATTTCTAAAAGATTAGTACCAATTGTATCAAGCACCCAAATATCTTCCCTCTTATAAACACCATTTTTCTCAGTAACATTATCTTTTATTTTTCTAAGAATTACTTTATTAATCCCTTTTATTCCTCTTAAAATAATATTTTGTAAAAGTTGCTCTTGAAAGTTCTTCAAAATATAAATTTGGTCAGATTGGTCTAGAGGCATTTTAGTCTTTTTATTTGTTACATTACGACTTGAATTATTTTTTATAACTTCATTCATTCTTATTCTAAAAACTAATTTATCTGAGTTAAAGTCTGAATACACACAAGATATTTGATTTTCATAACAGTTATTTAATGTAAAATTTACATCATCCATTGTAATATTTTTTTCAAGCATAACTTCGGGGTCCATTATCATTCTAATAATCCATTTTGATTTTTCATTTTCATCATTAGATAAGTCAACATTTGCACAACTTGCTATCATATTTTCAAAATCACGATATTGTTGAATTGTATCTTTATCTTCATCTATCAATGTATTCAAATCATCTGGATCAAAACAAATCTCTATTGACTTTACTATTTCTTCTAGTCGTGTATGTTCAATCATATACATTGTTGTGTGAGCCTTGTCCTTTGATGTTTGGTCTTCCTCCTTAAGATAAATTGTAAGCGAAGGATTTTTTGGCTCACTTGAAAGTGATAGGATTTCTTCAATACGAGGAACACCACGAGTTATATTTGATTTTGAGGCAACACCAGCAAAATGGAACGTATTAAGAGTATTATGTATTATCACACCATAATCTGTCATAAAAGTTTGGTTTCCAGGAACAGTAAAATCATAAACATAATTATTTTGTTCGGGAGTATAAAATTCAATTTTTATTATTTCATCCCAAATTACACCAGAAGTAACTGCTTGTTCTATTATGTTCAATTCATCTTTTACTAAATAAGATTTTTCGTGATTTTTAAAAGTTTCAAAATATTTTTCAAGAGTTCTGCGTCCAATACTTTCTTTATTTCTATAATAACCATAATTTCTACTTTGTCTAGGCAATGCTAATGTTTTAGCACAATCGGCAACTATATTACCTAAACCGTTAATTTTATCAATATAATCAGGTTCTACTTTTAAACAATTACTTTCTAAATAACAAATAATTTTATCTAATTTATCTTTATAAAGTAAAGAACCAATTTTATTTTTATATTGTATCACATACTTTGATAGAACATTTAAATTGTATATATTTGAACCTCTTGTATAATTTTCTTTAATTGAACCAAATATACCAAAATAATTTAACAACAATGCTATATCTTTTATAAGTTGTTTGTTTCTGCTAGATAAACAAATTTTATGTTTTTTTTGTTCACAATTAAAATTACCATCGCAATCAAAATAGGCTTGTATTAATCCTGCTTTAAATTCATTAGGAGCAGTAAAAGCAAAGTCAGGAACATTTTTTACAAAAGAACCTGTATTACATGTTTGTAATAACATTTGTGCTAATTCTTTACAATTAAATTCGTTAGTTGTGCTTGGTCCATATCCACCATCATATTTTTTTATAACAACTTCTGTTTGAAATATTTTTCCTATAAGTTTAGTATTTTCAATAAATACTTCTGAAATATTAGTAATACAAATGCTATTTTTATTTATATTTCCTTCTGCTAAATAAGCACCAATAAACCATCCAAATAAATAATCTAATTTAATAATGTTGTCTCCAATTGTAATATTTTCATTTACAAAAGAATTATTAATACTTTTACAAACTGGTATTCTCATACCTTCTTTCATATTAACACCCTTAATTGGAATTACTTTTTGTGTTTCACCACATCTAACTAAGTGAGAGTGACTAAGTGTGGTTTCAACACTTCTTCCACTTTTTGTTGTAATTTTCATAATTTGTCCATTTACTGGATGTCTGCTAATATGTGAAATTTTATTCCAAGTTGTTTTTTCATCTTCTGAAACTCCAACAACATAATATTCATAATCACAATTATCTAATAAAGTTTCTACACTATTTTCGTGTCCAGTATTAAATGTCATACTTGGATATTGGTCTATAATTTTATCACAAAATTCGCCTACTACAACAGAATTTATTAAAATTTCATTCGTTTTTTTATTTTTAAAAATTATTTTGTGTTGAGTATAATAGGTTTCTGACATTTGTGTGCTTACTTCACCAATGCTCTGTCCAGCAATCATTCCAACCATTTCTCCAGGTGTAACAATAGCTCTTTTATAATCCAACACAATTTTACTCAAAAGAAGCATAAGAGAATTTTTGTTAAATCGTTTTACAATGAGAAGGTCTTTGGGTGAAAGATAGTAATAGAATAGTGTTTTAAACAATTGTGTAGGTGGAGCATAATGGATTTTGTCCAAATTATCATATGTTTGTTCAATCAATTGAAAGGCTTCAACCATTGTAATATCCACCATTGATGTGCTTGTCAGATGAGTTTGTCCCTGAACATTACTAATAATATATTGAAAAGCAACAGGACAATTAATAATACTATCGCCTTTATTCTTAAAAACATTCTTAACAATTGCTTCACGCATCTCAATCATCATATCAGTATATTTTTTACAGTAATTATTCATATCTGTTATTTGTTTTCTGTGTCTAACCATTGTATTTTTAAGTAATATATTTGATAACATTTTACTGTTTCCTGCTTCATCAGGAATATTAAAATGAGAATAAATTTCTTGACTACTCATATTAACTATTGGAATGAATTGATTTTCAACTTTTGTGGTATCAATATTATCATCTCCATAATGAAATTGAACAATTTTATTTTTGTTGGTACGAATTGTCATATCATAACTAACCATCAAATCTTCCAAACCCTTAATAAGTCTTCTTTGAATATAACCAGTGGTAGAAGTTTTCACTGCAGTATCAATCAAACCAACACGACCACCCATAGCATGAAAGAATAGCTCTTGAGGGGTAAGTCCATTGATATAAGAACTTTCAACAAAACCTCTCGCTCCAGGTGAATCGTCAAACTTACAAAAATGAGGAAGTGTTCTATGTTCAAAACCGTAAGGTATGCGTTTACCATCTACATTTTGTTGTCCCAAACATGAAATCATGAATGAAATATTAAGGTCAGAACCTTTAGAACCAGCCTTTACCATTGTAACAAAACGATTAGTTTTTTCAAGACTTTTCAAACCAATTTTACCAGACTCAGAAGTAGCTTGATTTAAAATATTATTTACTTGTGTTTCAAATTCTTGTTCATTTGTCTTTCCAGTATTATTTTCAAATATACCTGTAAGTGTTTGTTCAATTAAATTTTTTACTTCAGTTTTCTTTTTTGTAATGACACTAATAATATCATCATTTGTTTTCTTATTTGAAATCAAATCACTAATACCAACACTGAATCCACTAGATTTCATGTATTCAGTAATAATATTTTGTAAATCATCAATAAAATTAGAAGAAGCCATATTACCAAAATCATTACAAATTCTTTGAAGAAGACCTTTTGACCCAGCAGCAAGAACATCTTTTGTCATTTGTCCTCGTATATAATCACCATCCAAAATTTCAAGAACTCCTGTTTGTGTGGTTTTAAAATCATCCTTTTCCTCATTGTATCCTTTAGTCTTGTATTTCAAAGTCAATGGAGGACATATTTGAGTAAGAATATTATAATTTGTTATTCTATTACCATTATCAAGAAGTTGTTTCTCATTCACTTTATTAAACATCATCAAAAGATTCATTGCTTCTCTAGGATTAAATACAACATTTTCTCTAGTAAATTGATAACAACCAAGCATAGAATCTTGATAAATACCAATAATAGATGAATTATTCGCAGGACTTATAATCTGATAAGGGACAGCAGCTAAATTTCTTAATTCAGCTTCAGATTCTGGATCTTGTGGCATGTGTAAATTCATTTCGTCTCCCGACGGATTCCCTATTGTTTCCAATAGGGTCGGACTGTATCTTAAGCAAACTCTGGATGGCTAATCCTTCACAGTTCACCAACACCCGTTCAGTCTCTGAATGCCTTTCATAGTCTACCAAACGACTTTAGAAAGTAACACTGCGGATTGCCCAATTCTTTAACATTATTACCATTGGGTTCGGCTATTAACCGAGTTCCCTCAAAATGTTTCCATTAAGAGGTGGTAGTTAAAGACTCTAAGGGGTTTCCCGCATCAAGGTGTTTTGCCAAATGATTCTTTAATTTATTTTATATTTAAATCATTTGACTATGGGGTAACACGCTTTTAACGCCCCATGTTTTCGACAGAGAGTTTATCGAAATCTGCATTGTATGGTTTTGTGTCGGCAACATTCATTCTAAAAGTATCTCCTCGCTTCATAATACGAGCAATATGACACATCATACTCATTCTGTGAAGTGTTGGTTGACGATTAAACAAAATTGCGTCACCGTCCATCATATGTCTATGAACAATGTCACCTTCTTCCAAAACAATTGATTGACGATCAATATAACGCAATGTAATTGACTCATTATTTTTTTTTTCTAAAATTTTAGCACCAGGCCATTTATCAGGACCATTTTGTATTAATTTTGTTAAAAATGCTTTATTTATTTTATTTACTGTAACAGGTTTAGTAATGTTTGTAGCAATCTTCATAGGTATGCCCAATTCACGAATAGAAATATTTGGGTCAGCTGTAATAACAGAACGAGCACTAAAATCAACACGTTTTGCCATTAGATTACTTCTCATACGACCACCTTTACCATTTAATCTATCCTTTATTGATTTTAAAGGTCTGCCAGATCTTTGAGCAACAGAAGCAACACCTGGTATTTTATTATCAACTTGTGTAGCAACATAATATTGTAAAACAGTGGTCCAATCATCAATAACATTAGCAGGAGCATTATTTTGAATTTTTTCTTGAAGCGTTTTATTTGTTTTAATAATATTTACTAAAATATGACTCAAATCATCTTCTGATCTTTGTTGTGCGTCATGCTTTACAGAAGGACGAACAGCAGGAGGTGGTACACACATAACTTGACAAACCATCCAATCTGGTCTAGACCAAAGAGGACTAAACCCCATAAATGAAACATCCTCATCAGATATACGCTTAAATATTTTTAATATCATTTCAGGTGTTACTTTTATAACAATATTTTCAGCTTCAGGATTTACCCACTCGGCATAAATTGTTGCCAAACCTTCTTTTCTGATTTTACTAGGCTGCAAACAACCACAACCATCTTCGGTATCTTCACCACATCTTTTTATATTACTTGCCAATTTAAACACATACTTCCATCTATTCTCTCCTTGTAATTTTAAAGCTTGTTTGTATTTTTCTTTACTAATCAATATTTTACTACATTTAAAACAAACACATCGTAAACATTTTAATATTGTACTTAAATATTGAATATAAAATACTGGACGTGCCAGTTCAATATGTCCAAAATATCCAGGAGTTGTCATATAATCTAAACCATCAGTCGGACATATCAATCCTGGTTCTAAAACACCCATTCTAGGATCAAATAATCCTCCGATTACTGGTTTATTATTAATATAAGTATCTCTACTTGTTATCTCAGCAACAGAACTTTTTCTAATTTCTTCAGATGACAAAATACTGAACTGAATTCCTATAATTTTTGAACAATTTTTAGACATGTTGTTTGAAATTGAATTCTTGGGCATCCTTATTAATATATTATATTTATATTTAGATTGTTTTAATTTCAATTTTAATTTTAATCTTTAAATATTTTTACAATACAAATATTACTCACACACTTTATTTATTATTATTACATTTACACAATTTATTACTAAATTAAGCACAAATTATTTACATTACAATATAATTTATAAATAAAATTGAATATGATTTAAATATATAAATTAAATACAAATACAATAAAATGACTAAGGAAACTAACAACAAATTATCAAAGAAAGAACAAATTAAAAAATCTAAAAAAAATTATGAAATGTCTAGAAAGAAAAAGACTGATGCTGATTCCGACCATGATAGTGAAGACATTGAAGATTCAGATAGTGATGATATGGATGTTCACGAATATCGGAAATTTTTGTCAAAAATTTTTCCTTCAAAAAATTTAAATAAAAAAATTGCTTCTGGTGAAAGTTTAAAAAAAATTAAGAAGCAACTTGATGAGGAATATATTAATGAAAGTGATAATAATGTTGAAATTAAAAATAAAAAAAATAAAAAACAACTACAAAATAAAAAAAAATTTGTAGAAAAAGATGAAGATGATGAGGAAGATGAGGTTATAAAAGTTTCAAAATCTAGCAAAAATAAAAAGCGTGTAATTGAATCAAATACCGAATATGATGAAGATGATGATGAAGATTATGATGAAGATTATGATGAAAACTCAAAAAAAAAACTTAATACAAAAAAGAAAGGTTCAGAAAAATTAAACATTATATTTACAATTGGTGGTGTTGATGATGAAGATGAATGGGAAGATTATGATTCGGATGAGGATGAAGATTATGATTCTAATGAAGAAACTGAAAATGAAGATGAATCTGTTTCTTCTGATTCTAGTGATGATGAAGAAGATGAAAGTGAAGAAGATGAAAGTGAAGAAGATGAAAGTGAAGAAGATGAAAGTGAAGAAGGTGAAAGTTTAATTCGTCAAAAAAGAAAAAATGAATCCAAGAAAAATTTAAAATCTGTTGAATTAGATAAAAAATGTTCAGGTAAAAATAAAAAAGAAATAATTGATAGAATCAAAAATGTAATAAAGAGTGTAGAGAGTAAATCTTCTTCGGAAAATGATGAAATGTATAATAAATTAAAACATTTACTTAGTAGCGAACCAAATAACAAAATATTACAAAAATGTGTAAATATGTATGATGAAGATATAAAAAAAAATAATCTTAAAAAAGAAAAAAAGGAAAAAAAACAAAAAGCCAAAAATTCAAGAATTTTCAGAAAAATTGTAAAAGATAAAAATACTATGAATGATTATAAGTTTTTTGAAGGTTTAGAAATGGAAAATCAAAAAAAATTAATTAAAGAATTGCGTGAAATAAATAAAATTACACGTGTTGAAAAACCTTACAGAATGACTCTTTTAGAATCTGATATACCAACACTTTTTAAAAGTGCCGCAATGAAAAAAATTAATTCACTGAGATATATGGAACCAGGAAGTGGTGAATTCTATAAAATAAAAAACTGGGTTGATACTTTTATGAGAATCCCTTTTGGAAAATATCAAAATTTACCTGTAAGTATTGAAAATGGTATTGAAAATTGTCATGAATTCATGGAAAATGCTAAAAACACATTAGATAATGCGGTTTATGGATTGAATGACGCAAAATTACAGATTATGCAGATGTTGGGACAACTTCTTACTAACCCTAAATCTATTGGAACTGCTATTGCGATACATGGACCACCAGGTACAGGTAAAACTTCACTTGTAAAAGAAGGCATCAGCAAAATTTTGAATAGACCTTTTGCGTTTATTGCTTTGGGTGGTGCTACAGATAGCAGTTTTTTGGAAGGGCATTCATATACTTATGAGGGAAGCACATGGGGAAAAATTGTTCAAATATTAGTAGATAGTAAATGTATGAATCCAGTAATTTATTTTGATGAATTAGATAAAATTAGTGAAACACCCAGAGGTGAAGAAATTGCTGGTATTCTTACTCATTTAACTGACACAAGTCAAAATAGTCAGTTTCACGATAAGTACTTTTCAGAAATAGATTTTGATCTTAGTAAATGTTTATTCATCTTTAGTTACAATGATGAAAGTAAAGTAAATGCTATTTTGAAAGATAGAATGTATAGAATTCAAACAAAAGGTTATGACCGAAAACAAAAAATTCAAATTGCCAATAATTATTTACTTAAAAACATTCGGCAACAGGTAAAATTTGAATCATCTGACATAATTATACCTGATGATGTATTAGGAGACATTATTGAAACTCATTGTAATAAAGAAGATGGTGTTCGTAACTTAAAACGTTGTCTTGAAATTATTTATACAAAATTAAATTTATTCAGGTTGATGAAACCTGGCACAAATTTATTTCAAGAAGATTTATCATTAAATGTAGAATTCCCTTTAACTATAACAAAAAATATTGTAGAAAAGTTAATTAAATTAGATACACAAAACTTTTCAGCTTTATATAGTATGTATTGTTAATACAAATTATTTAGTAGTAGAACGAGAACAAGAACAACAACAAGAACAACAATAATTACTAACGCAACGAAATCATTTTGATACTGACAATAACAACAACAACAACTACTACTACTACAACCAACGATTAAACAATTACAAAACAATCTACAAGAAGTCAAACAACAACTACTACAACTTCGGCAACTACAACTACATCAGCAACATCAGCAATACAAATTCTATAGCGTAAAATTCTATAGCGTAAAATTATTACACATAGTTATTATTATATTACTTACATAAAAATTGTAAGTAATATAAAAACATTTTTTTATTAATAAATAATGGAGAATTTAGATTATTTATTAAAATCAATAGAATTATCTCAAAATATAAAAAGTAATTTGGAAAATATTGTTAAATCATATACAGAATTATATAAGATAATTAATGATTATTGTGTATTAAATAATGTAGCAGAACAAGAAACAGAAGATGAAACTGGTTTTTTTAAAGAAATGATTATTTTGTATCAAGAAAGGTTAGAGATTATTGAATGGCAAATACAAAATATAAATAAAGTTATTTATGATGAGTGTAATCATCAGTTTGAAACTGATTTGATAGATATTGATCCTGATAATTCTAAAACAATAAAATATTGTACTATTTGTGGTTTCACTAAATAGTACTTTTTTGTATTATTTACAACAGCATAAAAAATACTAGACGTAAGTCCATTTTTTTACATCTTTCAACTCAACGCATTAAACTTCTTGAGTGCGTTTACACCCTAAACCATTATTGAATTTTCATTATTTCTAGTAATTCATCATATACACCACAATAAATTTTATCCAATTAAAAATATCAAAATCAACTGTCAGGATATTATACCCAGTTGAATAAAACATACAACAAAATTAAAATTGAACCATTAATTATTTCAGTTTCATAAATTGCTAATGATGAAAGTGATGTGGTTATTGCTTCCATTTGTAAATCCATTTTTGAATTATTCATATAGTAATTATAGTAATTATAATACTTATTTGTTTAAGTATAACATTTCAATTTTTTATAAATATTCAACTTAGTGAATACATATTTACTAATTTTATTAGTATTCTGAATAAGGAACATTATTCATTCCTCTTGAAATAAGATAATTATAGGTATTAGAATTCATACACGCACAACCCATTGAACTCGAATATGCGTTGGGGCAACATTCAGGACTAAAGGGCATATTATCAAAAAGAGATAATTGTCCTTCTGGTAAAGGTAATGATTGATTAGGACGATCAACTATAGCTTGAACGGCAGGAGAAACTGGTTTACCAGGTTTAACAGTTAAATTAGGCATTCCCCATTTAGATGTATTAACTACTTCAGGATTAGTTAAAGAATATGCTGCGGATTCACCGTAATTAGTATTAGCCCCAACAAATCCTTCTTTTTTTGAACCTCCTTGAACAGAAGAAGGATTTACCGCAGGAGAAGGCATACTATTAGTTAAATTAGTCATACCAGATTTGTTTTTATTTTGTTTTGACATATTTTCTAAACCTTCCATAATTTTATACATATTACAACACCCACAAATGGTGTGACCAACCAAAATTAAATAAACAATACCAATTAATATAATAATTTCAAGATTAATCTTATATCCAAAAATAGAAATATCCATGTTATACATATTTCATAGATAATAATTTTATATTATCTTTTTCTAAAAATAATTCAATACAAGCATTATAATCATAAACTCTTATGCCTTTAATATAAAAAAATTTTCTATCTGTTAAAAGATGATACAATTTGTCATTGTCTAAATTTTTTTTCTTATTAAGTTTTAAATCTAAAGTAGATAAATATGGAATATTTGGCGAACAAAAGCATATATTAGTTCCTCCTTCTATTGTAATATTTTTACTTAAATTATAACTTGTTTGTTGTTTTAAATTTTTTCCATAAATTTCTATAACTCCATATACTTTCTCTCCTTTTTCTAAAATATCTCCAATATTTATGTTTTTAATTTTTTTTGTTACACCACTTTTTAGTTGTATTTCTGTATTTTCAACAAAACCACCATCTAAATATTTATGAATTTCATCCGCAACACAATCTGTTTGTAAGTCATTATCATATTTTAATTTTAAATCTCTAATCTTAGTAGTCAATAATTTTTCAACATCTGTATCACTTAAATCATCCCAATCAGCAAATATTGTATTATTTAATACAATTTTTTTTGAAGATGTATTAAAACAATACAAATATGGTTCTGTATAATTTTTTATTTTAACGGCATTAAAATGTTCTGAAACTAATATTAATTTATTATTTTCATATACTTTATGTGAATCAGAAACAATAACATCATTTAAATTATACATCTGAGAACCTTTAGTTTCTACAATAATTTTTGCTGTAACTAATCCACTATTTTTTAATATATCTCCTACATTTATTTCATATGCTTTTTTTTTCTCTCCATTATTCATTTCAAAAATTGTATTTTTATCAAAACATTTTACGCTTGGTATAGACAAATCAGTTTGTACTTTTAAAACATCAATCATAAAGGTAAGAATCAATGCCATTGGAATAGCAATAGCTACAAAAATAGCTGTATTTGCTATAGCCGCACCCCATGTAAAAGGTAAAACCCAAAATACAGCTATTAAAGCTGCTAGTGCTATAAGAATAATAATTATAAATTGTGCGATTGCTCCTAATAATGCTTTTAATGTATAATAAGTACCTAAAGAGGTAAATAATCCAGCAGTCATTGTTCCTTGAAGTTTTCCTATAAAATCTTTAACACTTATTATAATTTCTTGTAAAGGAATCATCATATTTGATAATCTTCCCATAATTTCTTGAGCAATAGATTGAAAAAATGTCCTAACTTTATCAATCATAGCACGAATTAAATTTAATGCTTGTTTAATAGAATTTACAACAGAACTAATAGTATTTGTAATAAAAGTTAGTGGTTTTACGGCTTCACCTGTTATACCTTGTAAAATATTTTGAGTACAATATGTAAAATTATTGGCTGTAAAATTAACCATAGTATCTCCTTCAGGTGTATTTATGATTCCTGCAAAAGGAATAATATAAGGTTTACATCTTTTATTTGACCAATCATCTTTTATTGGTTGTAAATTTGCCATTATAAAACAATAAGAAATAGCCAAAACTAATACAATAGTAATAATTATTAGTAATAAAAAAGATGAACCATATTGGTCAAAATATGTTAATTTGTCGTACATTTTGTTTATATTATTTAAACCATCGTGATTGTTATCCATATATAGTAAATGGATAATAATCATTTTTAAATATCACAAAAATTATGTGAATTCTGTTGTATTTGAAGCAAATTTTATTTTTACAAAATGGTCTTCCCAATCCCAAAATAATTCATTTCCTATTGGAATTTTATGATTATCTGTAATTAAACAACTAAACCATTTTGTTTTCATTTTACTTTTTTTGGCTTTAGAATAATTTTCAACTTTTATAAATTTATTTTGTGTTTTATCAAATACTAAATGTGAACCTGTAACCAAAATATCATCGCCATTAACCCCCTCTTTTTCTATAATATATAATGGAACACTATTTTTTGTATTATCAATTTTCATTACACATTCTACAAATGAACCATCTTCTAAAACATCTCCTAAATCAATATTTTTCATTTGTTTTATTTTACCATTTTCTAATTTAATTTTTGTTGATGGTTCAAAGCATTTTCCTAGAGCTCGTACTAATTGTCCAGGAGGACCATTCCATGTACTATTCATTGTTTTAATACTTCCATCAATCATAAACATAAGTGTAATCATTGTACCTATAGTTTTTCCTATCAAATCTTTAATACCAATAGTAATTTTTTGAAATTCAATTACTAAATTTAAAAATACTCCAAATACAGATTGAATAATAGATGAAATAAAATTTCTTATTTTGTCAAACATTGTTCTTACATAATTTATTTCAGTTAAAAAACTAGATAATATATTTGATATTGAACTTGTAATAAATGTAATTGGTTGTAATAAAAATCCCATATAGTTAGTTTGCATGTTTTGAATACAATAAACAAAATCTTGTTCAATATTATCAGATAATGGCATATACATAGGATTACAACGATAAATTGACCAATTGTCTTTAATCTCTTGTACAGAGCTTAAAAAAATAGTTCCTACAATATACAAAGCGAAAGCTAAATTAATATATATAAACAATATCCAATTTTTTCCTGATGGCATAACTTATATTATTAAAATATAATTATTCATTTAATTTTTTACACATATATTTATTATCTTCTATTTTTCCTTGATTTTCTATATTTTTTAGATTTTCTGTATTTATTGGATTTTCTGTATTTTTTCCCTCCACTGTAACACCCCCAAGTAATATTACTTCCATATTTTCCGCCTTTTTGTGTAGCAAGATTATCATAAACGGCATTTGCTGCTCCTTGTGTTCCAATACCAGCATTTTGTGTTATTTGTGAATTTGGATCTTGTCCAGGACCATTTTGTACAGTATACGAAAGTTGAAATTGAGGAACAACAATACCATTTGTACTTGTGGTTCCACCCCATCGTTTTTTGCTTCTTCTTCCGCCTTTTGAAATTTGTTGAAGTTGTTGTAATTTAATATTACTCGCATTTTGTTGTGCTATTGCTGAATCTCTTGGGTTTGGTCCAATCATACTTTTTGATGTAGGATAACTCATTCCAGAAACATTTGTTGTTGTCATATATATTATATTTTTAAAAAAAATTATATAAGTTTAATTTTATTATACTTTTTATAAAACTAGAATATAATGGATGAAAGTCAAAGATTACAATTACAAAAAATGATCGCAGTTAATAATACTGAAGACCAAACAGAATTAATTAGGCAACTTAAACACGCTGAAATATTAAGAAGTCAAATGAACACACTTCTATTTTTAAAAGCTAAATACAGAGATGATACTGAAAAAATTCATTTAGAAGCTATGAATGATTGTAATTTTTTATTTACTTATTATACTGATATTTACAATAAAATAAGAAAAGATGAAATGGATATTAAACTTTTAAACAATTTTTTAGATGTTTTAAAAGAAATTGAAGACGGCAAACTTACACAGCACGAAGGTTCATTTAAAGTTGGAACAATTTTAAAAGAATTATATGTTGATAGTGCTCTTAAAAAAGCTGAAAAATTAGATGAATTAGCAGAAAAAGTTGAAGAATCAAAAAAACCTATGATTAAAATATCTTGGCAACAATATAAAAATAAATAATTTATATTCTTATATATATTACTAAAATGAAAAATAAAAACACATTAAAATATAAATTAAAATTAAGTTGTTATAACAAAACAAAAAAAAATTTAAAATTAGAACCAAAAATTAATAATTTAAATGTTGGATTTTCTTTATATGCTTCAAAAAAATATGGTGAGACACTTTTACAATTTAAAAAAGAATCAGAAAAAAAAACAGGTGATCATTGTCTTTTTGATAATTCTAGTTGGTTTGGTAATTTAAATGTGGCAAAAAGTTATAAAACTTCTGATACACATATTTATAAATGGAAAATAAAAACACACACTCGTTTGTTAAGAATGGATAAAGAAAATGAAGCATTTATTAATTATATTTTTTTGAATACTAATGTCATTTTAAAACCTTTGATTATTTTAACAAAAGAACAAATATATAAAATTAAATATAATCATCCTTATTTAAAAATGAGTAATAATGAAAAAGCTTTGTTTGAATTTCAATTTGCTTTTGGATATATAAATATAGAAGAACAATATAATTTTTTAAAATTTATCAAATATTTACTTGAAAATAATTTTATAGAAATAGAAACGAGAGAAGAAACAAGTATTTTAAAAAAAATTGTTTTTAAAATTAATTATTATAAATTATCATTCTTTAACACAAAAAAACCAAAATATAATCGTCTAAGTTTTTATAAATTTGACAAATATGCTATAATGAATCTTTGTAACATTTTTTATAATAAAAAACAATATAAAATATCAGGTGTTTATCAAAAAAATACTACTAGTTTTTGGTTTCCAGATTTAATTGTTTATAAAATGAATATAGAAGAATATATTTTATTTAATCCTCATCATAATTTAGTTTATGATAAATTTATAGAGTAATTATCGTTAAATATAAAATTATAAAAAAATGATAGTTGTATATGTGTGGTATTGTAGGTTATTTAGGTGATGATGATTCTATTGAATATATATTATCAGGTCTCTCTCTTTTACAAAATAGGGGTTATGATTCGGTTGGTATTTGTTCTATAATAAATAATAAATTACACACAATTAAATATGCTTCTACAACTAATAATAATTCATTAGATTTATTAACCCTTTCACGCCTGAAGGTGTGTAAATCGCCAATATTGGCGATTTATTTTGTTAGCATACTATAAAAATATAATTATTTTATTACCATAATAAGTAATAAAATAATATAAATATTAATAAACACTAAAAATGTGT
>Ga0114962_10001603_pt1 | contig 19345 bp, 17 predicted proteins | sample C_130820_MF_Meta_FD_87017 | JGI IMG/M metagenome (GOLD analysis project Ga0114962, IMG submission 87017) | Freshwater microbial communities from Lake Croche, Canada to study carbon cycling - C_130820_MF_MetaG | ecosystem: Environmental > Aquatic > Freshwater > Lake | place: Lake Croche, Canada... | reverse complement strand
ATTTTTTTTATTTAAAAAATTTCTTGGAAAAGAAATGTGAAAAATTGCTAGTCAAGTTTACTCACAAGATAGTAATTATATACCACGTGATTTTAAGTATGACACCGAAAATCACACCTTACTTTAAATGTTGAACTCCGGAACTTTTGGAGGCAAGATTAGATTTGGCTCGATGTTTTTGGATAATTAAATAATCAAATACTTTAATTTAAAAATATGTGAATTTTGATACTTTAACTCGTATAAAAAACAACTACTATTTTTGTATATATACTATATTTGTGTTCGGAAAAATTCAACAATAAAATAACACGTTATGAAAGAAGAAGTTAAAAAAATCATCGATATCATGAACCAACGTTTTGTGTCTCATCCTTGGCACGGAATTGAACTTGGAGAAAAAGCACCTGCAGTTGTGAATGCATACATAGAAATTACACCTGCGGATGCGATTAAATATGAAATCGATAAACCTTCTGGTCATATCATGGTAGATCGTCCACAAAAGTTATCCAACCACATGCCATGTTTATATGGGTTTGTTCCTAAAACATACTGTGACACCAAAGTTGCTGCATTTGCAAATGAAAAAACAGGTAGAACAAATATTGTAGGGGATGGTGATCCATTAGATATTTGTGTTTTGAGCGAAAGAGGGTTTAATCATGTAAATTTTTTATGTGAAGCCAAAGTGATAGGCGGTTTCCGTATGTTAGATGGTGGTGAAGCAGACGACAAAATAATCGCGGTATTAAAAGGAGATCAAGCGTATGGTGATATCAACGATATTTCGGAAATGCCAAAAATGGTTATCGACCGTGTACGTCACTTCTTTTTGACCTATAAAGATTTAGATGGAGCTGCAAAAAATGTTGAAATTACACACGTATATGGCAAAGAAGAAGCATTTGAAGTCATCAAATTAGCATCCGAGGATTACACGGAGAAATATGGCGATGTAAATGAATCACTTGTTGAAGCATTATTAGCTGCTGTAAAATAACAGATAATCATACTTTTATATCTTGGATTAATTATATTTGTTCTTATAAATTCAACAACAATGGATAAACTAATTGCTGCCTTCCCAAATAACATCAAAGAATCATTAGAGATTGCTTCAAAAATGACTTTTAAAGCACCTAAAAATGCCGTACAAAACATATTAATTTGTGGTATGGGTGGATCAGGTATTGGTGGAAAATTAGTTTCCCAATGGTTACAAGATGAATTAAAAGTTCCGGTACAATTAGTCCAAGATTATACATTTCCATGCTATGTTAGGCCTAACACGTTAGTGATTGGTTCATCGTATTCTGGTGAAACAGAAGAAACACTTTTTTGCGTACAAAAAGCATTAGAAGTTGGTGCGCATATCATTGGAATCTCTTCCGGTGGTAAATTAGCTACATTCTGTGAAAATAATGGCTTTGATTATGTGTTGGTTCCTGGAGGTAATCCACCACGTACAGCACTTGCATTTTCTCTAGGACAATTGATAAATATTTTTGTTCAATTAGGTTTTGTAAACACTTCTCATTTAGAAAGTTTTAGAAAAAGTGCAGACTTATTAATCGCAAATGAGTCGGAAATTAAAGAAGAAGCACATAAATTGGCTGCTTTTTTAAAGGATACTTTTGTAATGATTTACTCTGCTTCTAATTATGAAGCTGTAGCAATTAGAGCTAGACAACAATTCAACGAAAACGGTAAAATATTATGTTGTAATCATACTATACCTGAAATGAACCACAATGAGCTTGTTGGTTGGGGTCTAGGGAATGATTCATATGGTGCATTATTTTTAGATTCAGGGGATTGGCATGAACGAAATGTAACTCGTTTACAATTTTCTATTGATGTTATTAAATCTAAAACAAAGAATGTTTTTGTTTTAAAAGCAAAAGGAGAAGACGTAATGCAACGTTCTTTATACCTAATTAACGTAGTGGATTGGGCATCCTTTTATCTTTCAGAATTAAATAATGTAGATGCAACTGAAATTGATGTAATCAACAACCTAAAAGGGCACTTATCTAATTTGAAGTAATAGCCTTCCCTTTATTTCTTTTTAGAATAGCATTTATCATTAATACCAACAGTATTACGCTTGCTCCAAGGTAAAATTTGTAGCCTAATAAAGTATGTTCTTGTAGAATAATTACAGCGAGAATTATCGTATAAACAGGCTCTAAATTTATACTTAAAGAAACGGTAAATGCTCCTAGTTTTTTCATTATTTCAATCGTAACGATAAAGGCGATACAGGTACAAATAATGCCTAAAAATAATAACCATAAAGCATCGGAAGTGGTCATTTCAAATAGGTGACTATCAATTTTCCCTTGAAAAAATAACACTCCGGTTAAAAATAAGAACCCAATGCCCATTTCGTGGATTGACATTGCGGTAGAAGGAATTTTGTGTACTAAATGGGCATTAAACACCGAAAATAATGCAGCACATACTGCAGATGTTAAGCCCCATGCAAGTGCTACTAATTCATTTCCTTTAAAATCATCCGAAACGATATAGATTCCTACTACGACCAGTAACCCCATCAAAAATTCGATCCATGAAAACGGTTTGCGAAATAAAAGTGGCTCTAACCAGGTAACATGCAAGGTAACCGTAGAAAGACAAAGAATCCCTAAGGATGCGGTGGAAAGGTAAATAGATTGGTAAAAAGTCCACCAATGAAGCGCGACTAATATTCCTACTCCTAAGGTTATCCAGAAATACTTTTTAGAACGTATACGTATTGGTAATCGAACTATTTTCAACGCGATTAACATCGATAGAAAAGCAATGATACAGCGAAACCATACAATTTTTTCCGAAGAAAGATGAATGAGTTTTCCTAATATCCCTGTAAATCCCCAACAAAAAATGATGAGGTGTAGTGCGAAGTGATATTTGTATTTTTGGAACAACTAGTTATCCAACCTTATCTTGCGAGATATCTAATTTCGCAGTAGAATATCCAACCATTTGTTTAGCATGTGCTAACATGGAAGCAGTATCAAACCCAGCTTCTGCATATAATTCTGCAGGAGTTCCATGGTGTATGTATTTATCAGGCACACCTAGTCGAACAACTTTAGATGTATACTGGTGATCCCCCATAAATTCTAGAACTGCACTTCCCATCCCTCCCATCAAACAGCCATCTTCCGCAGTGATTACTTTGTCAAATTTCGTAAATACTTCATGCAGCATTACTTCATCCAATGGTTTTACAAAGCGCAAATCATAATGTGCAGCTGAAATTCCTAGAAGGTTCAATTCTTTAATCGCTTCTTGAGCGAAATTTCCAATAGGACCAATTGTTACAAAAGCAATATCTTTTCCTTCTGTAAGCTTACGACCAGTACCTACTTTGATAGCCTTCATTGGGGTTTTCCATTCCAACATCACCCCATTTCCACGCGGATAACGAATAGTAAAAGGACCCATGTTTTCTTGTTGTGCAGTATACATTAAGTCTCTAAGTTCTGCTTCATTCATTGGAGAAGAAACAACCATGTTTGGTATCATACGCATGTAAGCAATGTCATATAATCCATGGTGTGTAGCGCGATCTGCACCTACAAATCCACCTCGATCTAAACAGAAAACGACATTCAAATTTTGAATAGCAACATCATGTAATACTTGGTCGTATGCACGTTGCATAAACGAAGAATAAATGTTACAAAACGGCACTAAACCTTGAGTTGCTAATCCTGCGGAGAAAGTTACCGCATGTTGTTCTGCAATACCAACATCAAACGCGCGATCAGGCATTGCCTCCATCATGATATTCAAGGATGAACCAGAAGGCATTGCTGGAGTTACCCCCATGATTTTAGCATTCTTTTCTGCCAATTCCACAATCGTATGACCAAATACATCTTGGTATCTTGGAGGTTGTGGTGATTTTGGAACAATTTTGATGATCTCTCCGGTTTCTTTGTTGAAGATTCCAGGAGCATGCCATTTCGTTGGGTCTCCTTCTTCGGAATATTTATAGCCTTTTCCTTTTACCGTAATACAATGTAAAATTTTAGGTCCAGGAATGTGTTTTAAGTCTTCAAGTACTTTCGCTAACCCTTCTACATCGTGTCCATCCACTGGTCCGAAATAACGGAATTGCAAAGATTCAAACAAGTTACTTTGTTTGAGTAAAGTACTCTTTAAAGAATGTGAAATTTTAGAAACCACCGCTTGTGCATCTGGACCAAACTTGGAGATTTTGCCCAACATTTTCCAAACTTCATCTTTCACTTTGTTGTACGTATGCGAAGTCGTAATGTCCGTCAAATATTCTTTTAATGCTCCTACGTTAGGGTCAATCGACATACAATTGTCGTTTAACACTACCAACAAGTTAGCATCTTTTTCAAATCCAGCATGGTTCATCCCTTCAAACGCTAAACCTGCGGTCATGGCGCCATCCCCAATTACTGCAATGTGTTGTCTGTTTTTCTCTCCTTTGTAGCGATTTGCAACTGCCATACCCAATGCAGCAGAAATAGAGGTAGACGAGTGCCCAACACCAAAGGTATCGAATTCACTTTCGCTGCGTTTAGGAAATCCTGAAATTCCGCCTTTAATTCGGTTTGTGTGAAAAACATCGCGACGTCCAGTTAAAATTTTATGCCCATATGCTTGGTGACCTACATCCCACACCAATTGATCGTACGGTGTATTAAAAACATAATGCAATGCAACCGTCAATTCAACCACCCCTAAACTTGCTCCAAAATGGCTATTTCCAATTTTCGAAATGACATCTACAATGTATTGACGAAGTTCATCTGAAACTTGAGGTAAATCACTAACAGCAAACTTATTGCGTAAATCGCTTGGAACTTCAATTTGTTCTAAAAAAGGGCCTGCTTGGTAATTACTCATAATCATGATGGTTTGACTAACAAATATATTCTTTATGTGAGAGAAATACAACTTAAAATATATTATTAAATCAACCTATTTGAGGTAATATTTTACCTTTGTTTGTTATTAACCCTTATTTTAATTTAGTTTTATAATTAATTAACCCTTATTTTAATTAAAATAATTAATTTTTTAACCCTTAATATAAAATATTTTTTCTAAATTCGTATTAGAAGCAATATTGAAAACGATGTTTTACAGAAGAATATTAAAGGAATTAGACAAATGGAAAACTTCCACCTCCCGAAAACCACTCATTATTCGTGGTGCGCGACAAGTTGGAAAAACAACGGTTGTAAACGAATTCGGAAAACAATTTAAACAGTACATTTACTTAAATCTAGAACGTAAACAAGACCTTGAATTGTTCGATACTTCCAATGATGTTCATCAAATTACAGAGCGAATTTTTATCGAAAAAGGAAAGCAATTTGCCTGGATAGACGATACGCTATTGTTTATTGATGAATTACAAGAAGGTCCTCATGTAGTTAACCTATTACGCTACTATAAAGAAGAAATGCCACAATTAGCTGTAATTGCTGCTGGGAGTATGTTAGAAACGCTACTTGGAAAAAATATCACATTTCCAGTAGGACGTGTGGAATATAAAGTACTTCGACCTGTATCGTTTGAAGAATTTTTACTCGCGAGTAGTAGAGAAGATTTAATCCAAGAACTTACTACGATACCTATGAGAACCGTAGCGCATGAAGCTTGTTTACGTTTGTTTCATACCTACGCTTTATTGGGAGGAATGCCAGAGGTTATACAACATTATTTGAAGCATAATGACATTACTGCATTAGGAGAAATTTATGATTCTTTGCTTCGTTCTTATTTAGATGATGCCGAAAAGTATGCAAAATCTCCAAAACAATTGCAGTTAATCCGTTTTGCCATACAACAAGCAGTTATTCATGCTGGAAAAAGAGTTTCTTTCCAACGCTTTGGAAATGCTAATTATTCGTCTACAGAAATTTCAGAAGTGTTGAATGCATTACAAAAGACACATTTATTGCATGTGATTTATCCAACAACTGGATACGGTTTACCTATGGAAGAAGATCGCAATAAAACTCCACGCTTACAATTTTTAGACAGTGGGTTAATCAACTATTCGGTAGGGTTACAAAAAGAGTTGATAGGAACAAAAGATTTAAATACTATTTATCAAGGAAAATTGATAGAACATTTGGTTGGACAAGAATTACTCGCTTTCCAAACATTAACATTAAAGGGGCTATCGTTCTGGATTCGAGAAAAAAGTCAATCTTCTGCTGAATTGGATTTTATCTACTCATTCCAAGGGGAAGTCATTCCAATAGAGGTTAAATCTGGCGCAACAGGAACATTGAAGTCTTTACAATTGTACCTTGAAAATGCGCGAATTAATTACGCAATTCGATTTTATGCAGGTAAAATAACCCTAGACAAACACTGCACACAATACGGTAAAAAATTCTATTTATTGAGTCTACCATATTTTTTAGTTTCAAAAATAGAGGATTATATTTTGTGGTTAAAAGTTCAAATTACTTCTGATGAAGAAAGCGAATCATTTAGTGTGCGGGAAAAAGAAGTGCAATATGAAAAACCGAAAGCAAAAAAGAAATTACTTCCTATAAGTAACGCTTTATTAACTACTAAACATTTCAAAATTCTTGACTATTGTCTTGATTTTCCGAAAAAAGGAAAAGAAATTTTAGAAGATTGTTTGCATGTGAGTAACCAATCTAGAAATAATAAAGTGTTTTTAAAACCACTTATAGATTTAGGTTTACTAGAATATTCAGATATGACTTACTTAAAGAATAAAGAACAACGGTATGTAATTACTAGTAAGGGAAAAGAATTACTAAAGAAATCAAAAAACTAATCGTTTTCTTCCAAGTAGTTTAAATACAAATCATAGATCATACCATCGGAAAGACCAATTTTTGGAACTACAAATTCCTTCACTTTTAATTCTTTGAAGATAAAACTGTAAATATCACACGCTGGAATTATAACATCAGCTCGGTCTGGTTTTAGTTGAAATTGATCAATACGTTGGTCTACGGTTAACTTATTTAACTCATTGCGAAGCGTAATCATTTTAGCGACAGATAATGGACCAGATTGTTTTGTTCCAACCATCTTGTGTACTTTATTAATATTTCCACCAGTAGCAAAGTAGGTGTGTTCTATGCTTTCATCTACATTTTTATGCAACCATTCTTTTATTTCTCCCCAAATACCAGGGTCAGCTTTTCCTTTCAATAAACGAACAGTTCCAATTGGAAATGATTTTGCTGCAACTTTCTCTCCTTTTTCAAAAACACTGATTTCCGTACTCCCTCCACCAACATCGATGACTAAAAATGGAATGTTTTTATCAAAATCAAGTAAGAAAAATGTACCGAAAATCAATCGTGCCTCCTCGTCTCCACTGATGACATCTATTTTTATTTTCGTTTGTTTAAGTATTTCTTTTGCAACTTTTTCACCATTTGAAGCCTCGCGCATAGCAGAAGTAGCACAAGCACGAAGATCTTTTACATCGAAGATTTCAGAAATTAATTTAAATGCTTTGATTGTTTTGATAAACTCCTCCTCTTTTTTTTGGGAAATCATTCCGTTCTCAAAAACATCTCCGCCCAAACGTAAAGGAACTCGTGTGTATGATAGTTTTTTTATAAAAGCATGATCACCTTCTTTACAAACTTCTCCAATTAACAAGCGTGCTGCATTTGTTCCTATATCTATTGCGCCAAACTTCATCTAATTATTTTCTCTTTCAATCGTTGTGCAACGAAGATAAATATTTTGAATGACTATCTTTGAAAAAAATGCAAAAATGGCTTTAGAATCGCTCGGTTTGTTAGGATTGTTTTTAGCAACATTTCTTTCTGCTACAATTTTACCTTTTAGTTCTGAAGCTATCTTGTTATTTTTTCTAGCAAAAGGGGTAGATCCGACGATTTGTTTATCCATCGCTACATTAGGTAATTCTTTGGGTGGTGTAACTAATTATTTTATAGGAAGACTTGGAAATCCATTTTGGTTAAAACGCATCGGAGTAAAAGAAAATACGATAATTAAATATGAAAAATGGGTGGTTAAATATGGTTCACCCATTGCTTTTTTTTCCTGGATTCCTTTTATTGGCGATCCGTTACTTGTCGTATTGGGCTATTTTAGAAGTAACACTACGTTTACACTCTTGTGGATGATTATTGGTAAGTTTTTACGGTATTTACTTTTGTTTATCGTCTATTATTATTGGTAGTTACTTCATTTCTAAAAATGCGATTTTCTTCAATAATATATGGTATTCCTCCATTACTTTGAAGTATTTTTCTTTCCAATATACCATTTCTTCTTGTACGTTTGAAACAGCGGGTTCAGCAATGAGCGTATTTACTTTTAATAATTGAATTTCATCGGAAAAATCATAATATATAATTTTCCCTATTTGTAAAACCACATCTAGGGATACCAGTGGATTTTCAAATTGTAAATATAGCCACCTACGACTTTTCCCCATTTTCCTAGAAATTGTGACGAGTGGCATCCCACTTTTTCGCACAGCTTGCTCAATAATTTCACCTCTATGTTCCATGAATAACAAATATCTATATTATTAAGTATAATTTATTATTCAAATTTTAGCCAATTTTGAGTAGATTATGTTAATTTTTTTCTGTTTTTAACACTTTGTATATGTCCTATTTCCAAATGGATACAAAAAATAGAGGTCTTTTTCAACGAACATAATCTTGTTTCAATACTAATATATATTGATCATTTTCGATTTTTCGATAACCCTGTTCATAACAGAAAAAATACTGTGCGCCTTTTTGTGTTGTATAGATATTCGTAAAGTAATGAAAATTAAATCCTTCTTCCGCTAATCGAATTCCATCTACCGTTATTTTACCACTGGGATTGCATTTTTCTAGTATTCTTCTATTTTTCCGTAAAATTCCATTGATGCGTCGAACATATTTATTGGCATCTTCATTTTGACGATTATTAAAAGCATTTCGACAATAATCGGAACAAAATTTTTGGTCTTTTCTTCCGCGTAATTTGTCTTTACATTCTAGACAGATACGTTCACTCATAACACTAGATAATTAGGCGTTTACGGCCACAATGTTAACATTAATTAACAGCAAAATCAACTACTGAACTATCAAATTTTAGCAATTTTGCACCTGAAATAATTCAAATTATGTCTTCTTTAGAAAATGATATTTTAAGTCCTGCTGAGAGTCTACGCCAGTTAGCGGATAAAATCCAAATGGAAAACCATATCGTACAATTACTACGAAAAGAAATGGCAAAAGTAATCGTTGGTCAGTCCTATATGGTAGATCGTTTATTGGTTGCCTTATTAGCAGATGGACATGTACTATTAGAAGGGGTTCCTGGATTAGCTAAAACATTAGCAATTAAAAGTTTAGCGCAAGCCTTGGATGCTACTTTTAGTAGAATTCAATTCACACCGGATTTACTTCCTGCGGATGTAAGTGGAACGCAGATGTACAATCAAAAAAGCGAAACATTTAGTGTAAAGAAAGGTCCAATCTTCGCCAATTTTGTGTTGGCAGATGAGATTAATCGTGCTCCTGCAAAAGTACAAAGTGCGTTATTGGAAGCCATGGAAGAACGACAAATTACGATTGGCGACGAAACGTTTGCACTACCAAATCCATTTTTAGTATTGGCAACGCAAAATCCAATTGATCAAGAAGGAACGTATATGTTGCCGGAAGCGCAAGTGGACCGTTTTATGTTAAAGGTAGTTTTGGATTACCCAAAAATGGAGGAAGAAAAATTAATTATTCGTGCCAATGTGCGTAAAGAAGGGTTGGAGAAAATATCCAAAACACTTAGTACATCGGATGTGATTCGTTTGCGTGAATTAACACGAGAAATATATTTGGATGAAAAAATTGAGCAATACATTGTTGATTTAGTGTTTGCAACACGTAATCCTAGTAAATATGGCTTACCAAATTTAGAAACCCTGATTTCTTTTGGTTGTTCTCCGCGAGCAAGCATCAATCTTGCTTTGGCGGGTAAAGCGCACGCGTTTTTAAATAACCGTGCATTTGTAATTCCAGAAGATATTCGCGCAGTTGCTGTGGATGTGATGCAACACCGTATCGGATTAAGTTATGAAGCAGAGGCCGAAAACATGACTGCTAAAAAAATAGTGGAAGCTGTTATCAATCGTGTGGATGTACCATAAAATATGACAACTACCGAACTACTCGAAAAAATTCGTCGTATTGAAATTAAAATGAAAGGACTGACCAAACAGTTCTTTACGGGTCAATACCATTCTTCTTTCAAGGGGAGAGGTATGACATTTAGTGAGGTACGCGAATACCAACTGGGGGATGAGGTTCGAACCATCGATTGGAATGTAACGGCTCGTTTTCGTAGTCCGTATGTGAAAGTATTTGAAGAGGAACGTGAATTGGTGGTGATGTTGTTGGTGGATATTTCTGGGTCAAACAATTTTGGGACAGGAGGAAAATCGAAAAAAGAATTAGCCTTAGAATTGATGGCGGTACTAGCTTTTTCTGCGTTGGAAAATAATGATAAAGTAGGTGCCATGTTTATTTCCGACGGTGTGGAGAAATATGTTGCACCAAACAAAGGCAAAAAACATGTACTCGCTATCTTGCGCGAATTCATTGAATTTGATGCCAAAAGCAAAGAAACAAACTTGGTGAAAGGCTTGGAATTTTTTAGAAATTGCATGAAAAAACGTACAGTTTGTTTTGTGATTAGCGATTTTATTGACCAACATCCCTTTGAAAACGCTTTGGCTTTACTGAAACGTAAACACGATGTAATTGCTTTACGTATCCAAGACCAAGCGGAATACACACTACCTGATTTGGGATTAATGCAGTTGTATAACGCGGAAACGGGTAAAACAAATTGGGTAAATACCTCGGATAAAAAAACACGGTTATTGTTTGAAGAACAAGCAAAAGCACAGGTAGAAAATTTAAGCGCGACATTCAAACGTTTAGGGATTGCGAATGAAATCATGGATACTTCGGAAGACTATATACCGAAATTGGTTAAACTTTTTCAACGCCACAAAAAATGAAAAAGGGTATTTACATAGTGATTTTGTTTTTGTTTTCCTACTATTCTGTAGCGCAACAAAAAGCATATGTGCGAAGAAATTCATTCAAAATAGGGGAACAAACGGAATTAATCTATGAAGTCCATGGATTAAAGAAAACAGATTTATTGGAGTTTATTCCACAACAAAAGAAGATCCAAGGTGCGAAAGGGGTTGAGATTATTGGTGTATTTCAAGATACCTTAATTAAAAAGGGAAAAACTGCTACTTGGCAAGGCTCCTATACAATTACAGCATGGGATTCAGGTCAGGTAATAATTCCAGAAACCCAGATTCTCGTAAACAATTCCGTTCTACGTTTTAATGTAATTCCATTAAAAATTTCTTCTCCTAAAATTCAAAAAGGAAAAGACTTATACGATATCAAAGAAGGCTTTGAAGAGGTTCCTTCGAGTACTTCCTTGTTTTTTGAAAAATATTGGGGATGGGTAGTTGCACTACTTGTTTTAATTCTGGGACTGATTCTTTATGTTAAGTTCCGTAAGCAAAAAGAAAAATACGCACCTGAAATGCAACTTTCTTTAAAAGAAAAAGTATTGCGAGAAATTGATGCATTAGTAGAAAAACGCATTTGGGAACAGGAAGGTTTAAAAGAACATTACTTTCAACTCTCTTTGATTCTTCGAGGTTATCTAGGGCAACGATACACCTTATCGTTGATGGATAAAACGAGTTACCAAATTGAAGGATTGTTGACTCAATTGAATTTGCACCAAGAATTACAAAGTGAAATTAATGCGATGCTGAATCAAGCAGATTTAGTAAAGTTTGCAAAGTCGTCTCCGGATATTGCAGAACTTACCAGAGGATTACAGCGCGCGAAAGATATCGTAATTAAAACAAGTAAAATCGGTGAGTAATTTGTTAAGCATACAACTTGGGAATTACGAATTCTTATCCCCACATTGGTTGTGGCTACTGCTGCTTGTTCCTATATTTCTTTGGAAAATATTTGCGAAAGACCGTTTGAAAAAAGGGGAACTCGTATTTTCAAAATCAGAAGCAGAACAAGCCTCTTTGGAATTACCTTGGATTTCTAAAGTACGTACAGGCATTTTTTATGCATATGCACTTGCTTTTATATTGTTAATCCTTGCTTTTGCACGACCGTATAATTGGAAAAGTACGGAAACATTTGACCACAAATACAAATATGGAATTGATATCGTAATCGCAATGGATATCTCTGCGTCTATGTTGGCAAAAGATTTTGAACCAGATCGTTTGGCGGTATCCAAGCAAATGGCGAAAGAATTTATAGACGGAAGAGTTGGTGATCGTATCGGACTAGTTGTGTATGAAGGCGAGGCGTATACTGCTTGTCCTGCAACCTTGGATTACGAAATTCTAAAAGCGCAAATTGACAATGCACAACCTGGAAATTTGGAAGGTGGAACTGCCATCGGAACAGGATTGGGTACCGCTGTTACTCGTTTGCGAAGCGACAAAATCAAATCCAAAGTGGTGATTTTACTCACGGATGGTAGTAATAATTCAGGAACCATATCGCCAGAAACGGCAGCAAATTTAGCCCGACAAAAAAAGGTATGTGTGTATACCATTGGCGTTGGTTCGATGGGTACTGCACCGACTCCCATGATGACACCTTTTGGGGTGCAATACGTGGACGCTCCCGTTGAAATTGATGAAGAAACATTGCAAAACATTGCAAACATTACCGGAGGTAAATATTTCCGAGCGACCGATGAGGGAAGTCTACGCGATATTTACAAATCCATAGATCGCTTGGAAAAACAAAAAATAGAACAAAAAGACTATAACTCCGAGCCACCAACATCGCCAGAACCTTTTATACTTGCAGCATTATTCCTCATTTTTGCTTGTTTGATTGTAAAACGTATGCTTTTAAAAACCAATGAATAAATCAAAATATACATATCCGATTGCACAACTTGTGAAGAAGATCTTGGTATTTGAAGGGATATTCTTTGGCAGTTTTTTGCTGCTTGCTTTTTTGATTAAAGCGCTAGATTTTAAGAAATCTTGGGTAAAATCCTTGGTTCCAGGTGGCATGGAAGAAGAAGCTAAAAATCTTGCGGCTAACTTTTTGAACCAAGGAATAGATGTTGGCTTATTACATCCTGCCTATTTATTTATCCTGCTTTTAATTCCTATTTATTTTGGTATAGAATGGGGATTTATGCATTGGAAAAATAAGAAAATACGTGCTTTAGGTTCGGAACAAATTCAAGCCATTTTATTGCCCGAAATTCAGGTAAAACCATTATTCTGGAAATACGTATGGATGCGTAATACTATTTTTTTACTTGCCCTTGCCTTGGCACAACCAATTTTTGGAGAACGTAAAGTGACAACGAATGGTCGCAACGCCGAAATATTAATTACGCTGGATATCTCCAATTCAATGAATGTAAAAGACATCAGTCCGGTTGATTCACGACTTACTATTGCAAAACGCTCATTGATACAATTAATCAATTCCTTACGCGGTGAAAAGATTGGAATATGTGTTTTTGCAGGGAACGCGTATGTGCAACTCCCATTGACTGGCGATTACGATGCCGCGAAGATGTATGTCAACGAGATAGAAACGGATATGGTTTCCAAACAAGGAACAAATATCGGGGAGGCTTTGTTGAATTCAGCACGTATGTATTCAAAAGCCAAGAATTCTAAATTATTATTACTTGTAACCGATGGAGAAAACCACGAAGGAAGAATCGATGAAGCATTGAAAACACTTAAGTCTACCAACATTCAATTGGCCATTTTAGGTTTAGGAACCAAGCAAGGTGGGTATGTACCAAATGACCCATACAAACCTGAATTTGGGTACAAAATTTTGGAAAATGGGAAGAAAGTAGTATCAAAATTAAATCCAAAAATGTTAGCTCAAATTGCCCAAAAAGCAAATGGATTTGCCGTTACGAGTACAAGTAGTTTCCCAGATTTAGAGAAAATTGTGAATCAAATTCGCAATTTAAAAACGGGTGAATCGGAAGTGAGCGACGTTGAAGTGAAAGAAAATTGGATTCAACTTCCTTTGTTGTTAGGGATTTTGTCATTGCTGTTTTATTTGGGATTAGGAAAGTTAAAAGTCGAAAGTAAAAAGTAGGACGAACATGCGAAAAAAACACCTTTTATTAGTAATTATTGTATTGTGTTTCTCCCAGAGTTTCGCTCAATCCTGGCGTTATAACATAGAAACGGCACGTAAATACTATGCTGCGAAAGATTATCCCAATGCCTATAAAACATACCAACAAGTTGTCAAACAACTTCCTAAAAACATGCATTTGGATGCTGAAATTGGTCAAGCTGCATATAAAGCAGGTGATTTTGCAAAAGCTTCTAGTTATTTCGCGAAACAGAAAAAAGCAGTTAGAACAAAAAAAGCGCGACTCAATCACAATTTAGGGAATGCGAACATGCAACAAAAAAACTATGAAAAGGCCATTGAAGCGTATAAAGAATCGTTACGAAACAATCCAAACGATGAACAAACACGTTACAATTTAGCATTGGCGAAGCAGAAAAATAAAAATGAACAGAAAAATTCGCCAAAAAGGGATAAAAACAAGCAAGAACCGAAACAAAATCCCCCAAAAAACGATAAATCCAAAGAGGATAAAAAAGAGCAACAACCAAAACCAGAAGAAGCAGATAAGCAATTAAAACAAAGTGCTTCGGATCGAATGTTGGATGATTTAATGAAAAGAGAATTAGATACAAAACAAAAACACAAAGGTAAACCGAACAAAAACACAAGTGAAAATGGTAAAGATTGGTAAACTAACAGCATCTATCGTTGCTTTACTAATTAGTATTAGTACTGTCGTTTACGCTCAAAAGCCAAACATTCAACTTTCAGTGAATGTGAAGCCAATAGAGGTAGGTCAAATGGTTGCATTTACGGTTAAGTCAAATGTGAATGGTAACATTTCCATCAATTTACCTACATCGTTTACGGAAGCGGGTATAATGAATGGAATGGAACAAACCATGGATGGGAACGGGAATATGATTATTTCTATTTCGTACACCCAACAAGGAGTATTCACCAAACCAGGAAAATATACCATTACTGCGAGTGTAAAAGACAAATCGAAGACCTATAAATCGAATGATTTGGCCATTGTAGTCCGTAAAAAAGGAGATCCAAAATCCAAAAAAAATTATGAGCAATCGGAAGAGGACATTTCGAATTCGAACTTAAAAGAAGCCGTTTTTGGGATCATACAAAAGTCGAAGCGTAAAATGTATGAAGGGGAACCATTGATTCTTGAAGCAAAAATATATTCTAAGATTAATGTTACAAATATTGTTCAATACCAACCATTTACAATCAAAGGAACCGTAGAGTCTTTCGATATTGAAAAAACAGATAATGTTTCAATCAACCGTGAAAATTACAAGGGGAATGCTTTTTTAACTTTTTCGTATGGCAAGCAATTGGTTTTTCCTGCAACTTCTGGTAAGTATATTATCAAACCGTTTGCAATGGTATTACGCTACAATAATGGTGGTTTTTTTGACCGTGATTTGCAGTTTGAATCCAATGCGACCTACGTCGATGTATTGCCACTTCCAAAAGGTGCGCCAAAGGATTTTAATGGTGGTGTAGGTAAATTTTCTGTAGTTAATACATTATCAAAAACAAATGCAAAAGTAGGGGATATACTAACATATGTTGTTAAGGTTTCAGGCAAAGGAAATATGCATGCGATTTCTAAACCAAAATTAAATTTACCTCTCAACTTAGCATTGTATGGAGATCCAGAAATCAAAGAAGACATCGATTACACGGAAGATGGAGTGGAAGGGGATAAAACATATAGATTTTTCTTAAAAGTTCTAAGTGGAGGAAAGGTAGTAATGAACCCTCTTAGCATAAGTTATTTTGATCCAGTTTTGAAAAAATACGTTACGATTAAAGAAAAGTCGATTTCGCTAGATTTGGAGGGAGAAATTACAAATTCGAAAGTGGAAATTACAGACACTATTGCTGCGAGTAATGGTGAAGAAGAAGTATTAGCAGTTCCACTTTCAGATGAAAAAATAGCTGCAAAAGAAGCTGTTCCTCATTCTAAAATTTGGATTACTTTGTTAGGTGGATTGGTAATATTATTGGGAGGTATAATTTACTTCTTGGTACGAAAAAGAAAAAAGGAAGTTACTTCAGCTCCATTAAACGAATCAGATTTTGCGGCAATAGAACCGGTGCAGCAAATGAAAGAAGACCCCTATTTAACCATAGAATTTGCCCAAAATTTAGCAAGTCAAGGGGATTATAAGCACGCTTATGGAACGATACATAAAATAGTAACCAAGTCCATTCAACAACGATTTAATTTCGCAAACGATTTGATTTCGCAGGAAGAACTTCAAGTAAAAATGCAGCAAGCAGGGTATTCCGAAGCGTTAATTGCCGATTATTTTTGGGTGATTCGTATTTGTCAGGAAGCAGAATACGCGATTTGGGATACGCGAGATAAGTGGGATGAGGTGCTTGTGAAAACACAAAAGGTACATCAAACTTTGATGTAAAATTTTACCTTTGCAACATCAAAATGATTCAATTTAAAAACAAACGATATGTACGGTAAAATGAAAGACTTTTTAGCAGATGAGCTAAAAACAATCGAAGAAGGAGGGATTTTTAAGAAAGAAAGAATTATTACTTCTCCACAAGGTGCACGTGTAACGGTTTCTTCAGGGGATGAGGTAGTGATTATGTGTGCAAATAATTACTTAGGATTATCTTCACATCCTGCTGTTATTCAAGGTGCAAAAGATGCTTTAGATACGCACGGTTATGGAATGTCTTCCGTTCGTTTTATCTGTGGTACACAAGATATTCATAAGACATTAGAAAAAAAGATTGCGGATTTTTACGGTACGGAAGATACCATACTATATGCTGCTGCGTTTGATGCGAATGGTGGTGTATTTGAACCATTGTTTGGAGAGGAGGATGCAATTATATCCGATGAGTTAAACCATGCTTCCATCATTGATGGTGTTCGTTTATGTAAAGCGAAAAGATACCGTTACAAGCACTCAGACATGGCGGATTTAGAGGCGCAGTTAATTGCTGCTCAAGATCAACGTTTCCGTATTATTGTAACCGATGGAGTGTTCTCTATGGATGGTGATATCGCTAAAATGGATCAAATTTGTGATTTAGCAGATAAATACAATGCACTTGTGATGACGGACGAGTGTCACTCTGCTGGTTTCATCGGAAAAACTGGTCGTGGTGTGCCAGAATATTGCAATGTAATGGATCGTGTGGATATTATCACAGGAACATTAGGTAAGGCGTTAGGAGGAGCTATGGGAGGTTATACAACTGGTAAAAAAGAAATTATCGAAATGTTACGCCAACGCTCTCGACCATATTTATTCTCTAACTCTTTATCTCCTGCAATTGTTGGTGCATCTATCAAAGTATTTGATATTTTAAGTTCTACTACCGAATTACGCGATACATTAGAGTCAAACACAAAATACTTCAAAGAACGTATCATTGCTGCTGGATTCGACATTAAACCAGGCGATTCTCCAATCGTTCCAATTATGTTATATGATGCTGCGTTATCTCAAAACTTCGCGGATTTATTATTGAAGGAAGGTGTATATGCTATTGGATTCTTCTATCCAGTAGTTGCAAAAGGTGCTGCACGTATTCGTACACAGATATCTGCTGCACATTCTATGGAAGACTTAGATAAAGCAATTGCTGCGTTTATTAAAGTTGGAAAAGAATTAGGGGTGATTAAATAGTATCCTATGCATAAAAGTAAAAAGGGCGATTTCCAAAAGAAATCGCCCTTTTTTATGCCTAAATAATTAGTGAGTTATTCTACGTAACTTAATTTCAACATGTTTGTCTTACTATCTTCTTCTAATGGGATTGCTGCAATATTTATGACTAAGTCGCCATTTTTCAATAATCCTTCTTTGCGTAAAATATATTTAATATCCGCAATGGTATGATCGGTACTGTATTGCTTATCATAATAAAATGCTTTCACTCCCCAAACAAGGTTTAGTTGTGTTAAAATTTGTTCGTTAGAAGTAAACACATACACTGGTGCTTTTGGTCGCTGTGAAGCAATTTTATAGGCGGTATATCCCGAGAAAGTCATCGTTATAATTGCATCTGCATCCACACGTTGTTCTAAACGACACGCATTAAAACAGATAGAATCGGAGATGAATCGTGGATTTGTTTTGCTTGGAGAAACTTCTTTGTGGTAGATACCTTCAAACGTTTCCATTTCTTTGATGATGTTTGACATCGCACGAATTGTTTCAATCGGAAATGCCCCAACAGAGGTTTCGCCAGACAACATAACACCATCTGTTCCGTCTAATACTGCGTTTGCAACGTCATTTACTTCTGCTCGGGTTGGAGATGAATTAACAATCATACTTTCCATCATTTGCGTTGCTACAATGATCGGTTTTGCTTTCTCCATACATTTTTTGATCAGCATTTTTTGAATCAATGGAACGGATTGAAAAGGTACTTCTACCCCCAAATCCCCTCGAGCAACCATCAAACCATCACTCGCAGCAATAATCTCATCGATATCCTCGATCGCTTCTGGTTTCTCAATCTTAGCAATCACTTTTGCTTTTGCTCCTTTTTCCGAAATAATATGCTTTAATTCAATAATATCGCGTGCATTACGTACAAACGATAAACCAATCCAGTCCACATTATGCAGTAAAGCAAATTCTAAATCAGCTCTGTCTTTTACGGTTAATGATGGTAAGGAAATATTCGTATTAGGAAGATTAACCCCTTTTCTGGATGATAGAATTCCACCATGAATTACTTTGCAACTGATTTTATCTATGCCATTCGTGTCTACAACTTCTAAACTTAATTTTCCATCGTCTAAGACAATTTTTTCTCCAATTTTTACATCTTTTGGTAAATCTTTGTAATTGATAGAAATATGGGAGGAATTACCTACACATTTATCCGTTGAAACAGTGATAATATGGTCTTTTTCTAATAAAATACTATTATTTTCGACTTCATCTACTCGTATCTTTGGCCCTTGAAGATCCACCAGAATAGCAGTGTTTAAATTTAATTCATCATTTAAGGAACGAATCAACTCAATTGCCTCTAAATGTTGATCATAGGTGCCATGTGAAAAGTTTAAACGACATACATTCACGCCTTCTAAAATCATTTCTTTTAGTACTTCTCTTTTAGAGGATGCTGGACCAATTGTTGCTATTATTTTT
>Ga0114962_10001602_pt1 | contig 19362 bp, 20 predicted proteins | sample C_130820_MF_Meta_FD_87017 | JGI IMG/M metagenome (GOLD analysis project Ga0114962, IMG submission 87017) | Freshwater microbial communities from Lake Croche, Canada to study carbon cycling - C_130820_MF_MetaG | ecosystem: Environmental > Aquatic > Freshwater > Lake | place: Lake Croche, Canada... | reverse complement strand
TGGCGAGCTTGCTGTATGCGCAAACCCTTGTGACACAACCGGTACTTTGTCAATGCCACAATCATAGGCATGACGCCGCAAGACTATGTACAACAAAAAGCCGCCGCCTCTGGCAGCAGTTTCTATTACGCTTTTTTATTTCTGCCCCCACCTAGGCGTGCCGCCATCACCGCTTTTTATGCATTTTGCCGAGAAGTCGATGATGTGGTGGATGAGGTGCAAGACCCCTCGGTCGCTGCCCAAAAACTGCACTGGTGGATGACCGAGGTACAAAACAGTTTTGCCGGCCATGCCCAGCACCCCGTGATGAAGGCATTGATGCCCCTGAGTGAAGAGTTTGGCATTACTGCCCAGCACCTGCAAGATGTGATTGCTGGTTGTCAAATGGATTTGCACCAAACCCGCTACCTCGACTTTGCCGGCCTACAAACTTACTGCCATTTGGTTGCTGGCGTGGTGGGGGAAGTGGCTGCGCGTATTTTTGGTCAAACCCAAAGTGAGACAACCGCTTATGCACACCAATTGGGTTTGGCATTTCAACTCACCAATATCATTCGTGATGTGGGGGAGGATGCCTTGCGAGGTCGAATCTATCTGCCCATGAATGAACTGCAGAAGTTTGAAGTCACCGCCCAAGACATACTTGAGCGGCGAGACACACCCGCCTTTCAGGCTTTGATGGCTTTTCAGTCAGCGCGCGCTCAGCGCACTTACAAAGAAGCGCTGGAAAAACTTCCCGCGGCCGATTTAAGCCGCCAAAAACCAGGCTTGATGATGGCCAGCATTTACCGTACCTTGCTGACTGAAATCGAAGCGGCCGACTTTCCCGTGTTGCGCCAGCGCGTGGCCCTCACCCCTTTGCGCAAATTTTGGCTGGCTTGGAAAATGCAGGCCTTGGGGCGTTTTTGAGCCCTTTGACCATTATTGGTGGCGGTTGGGCGGGCTTGGCCGCAGCGGTTCGCGCCACTGAGCAGGGGTTTACGGTCCGCTTGCTGGAAGCTGCGCCGCAATTGGGGGGGCGGGCACGGCGGGTCATGCACGATGGTTTGGCTTTAGACAACGGCCAACACATCTTCATCGGCGCATACCGCGACACTTTGCACTTGCTGAAAACGGTAGGTGTTGATACCCAAACCGCTTTGTTGCGCATGCCTTTGCAATTGCAAAACATAGATGGTGAGGGCTTGGCCTTGCCTCGTCTGCCAGCGCCGCTCAACCTGCTGATTGGGGTAGGCATGGCCAAAGGCTGGTCTTGGGGCGACAAATTCAAATTACTACGCGTAGCTGGCCAATGGCAGCGCCAAGGCTTTCGCTGCGAACCACACATGAGCGTGGCTGAGTTGTGCAAAAACATCCCGTCCCATGTGATGAACTCGCTGATAGAGCCTTTGTGTGTTTCAGCTTTGAACCTGCCCACTCAAAGTGCCAGTGCGCAAGTTTTTCTAACTGTGCTGCAGGACGCTTTGTGGTCGGGTCATGGCGGCAGCGACCTGTTGCTGCCCCGCGTGGATTTGGGCCAGTTAATGCCAGACGCAGCTCTGGCATGGTTGACCCAAAGAGGCGCCACAGTTCAAACCCACCAGCGTGTGCAATCGCTCAGCCCGTGGCTAAAAGCCCCTGTGGTGCTGGCTTGCCCGCCTTGGGAGGCTGTGCTTCTTAGCCAAACACTGGCCCCCGAATGGTCAGCAAGGGCTGCTGCCTTGGCGCACACGGCAATCACCACCGTGTATGTGCGAACACAGCAAGCCCTGAACTGGCCAACCCCCATGGTGTCCATGACGAGCAGCGCCCATGCGCCCGCGCAATTTGCTTTTGACAAAGGCCGTCTAAGCGCCGACCCGCAGCTCAAAGGGGTGGTGGCTTTGGTGGCCAGCGCAAGCCTTGGCGAGCGCGACGCCATCAGCGCAGACGTGATGCGGCAGCTGTCTGAGCAACTGGGTATTTTCGACGCCACTTTGCTCAACACGATTGTGGAAAAACGTGCCACCTTTGCGTGTGTTCCGGCGCTTGATCGTCCTCCTATTCAGGTATGTGACGGCGTGGTGGCTTGTGGCGACTATGTGGCTGGACCCTACCCCGCCACCATTGAAGCCGCTGTACGAAGCGGTTTTGCTGCTGTGGATGCATTGAAACAACCCGTTTAAACCCTCTTTTTGGCAATAAGTGAAAATACCGCCATGTCTATTGAACCCCGTTTTGTCCAAGAGCCCAGCTATACCCATGGGCAGCCTTCCCGAACCGCCATCGTGTACTGCAACCTAGGCACCCCAGACGCTCCTACCGCGCCAGCTTTGCGTCGCTATCTCGCCGAGTTTTTAAGTGATCCTCGGGTGGTGGAAATTCCCCGTTTTTTGTGGTTAATCATCTTGCACGGCATCATCTTGCGGGTCAGACCCGCGAAATCAGCCCAAAAATACGCCAGTATTTGGACTTCAGAAGGCTCTCCCCTTAAGGTGTGGTCGCAACGCCAAGCAGATGCCCTGCACGAAGTTTGGAAGTCTCGCGGCGTGCAAGTGCGTTTGGCCATGCGTTACGGCTCTCCTGCCTTGCCACAGGTGCTTGATGAATTAAAGCGTGAAGGCGTAGACCGCGTTCTGGTGGTGCCTGCTTACCCCCAATATTCCGCCACCACCACGGCCAGCGTGTTTGACGCGGTTTATACATGGGGCTTACGTACCCGTCGTGTGCCAGAGTTTCGCTTTATCAACAATTACCACGGCCACCCTGGCTATATCGCAGCACTTGCGGACAACATCCAACGCCATTGGCAAAGCAACGGCCGCAAAGAATTGTTGGTGATGAGCTTCCACGGGGTTCCCGCTCGCACCCTGCAATTGGGCGACCCCTATCACTGCGAATGCCATAAAACTGCACGTTTGTTAGCGCAAACTTTAGGCTTATCTAAGGAAGAATATAAAGTGTGCTTCCAATCGCGCTTTGGCAAAGCCAAATGGTTGGAGCCCTACACCGAGCCCTCGGTGCGAGAACTCGCCCACCAAGGGGTTAAATCTATCGACATTGTTTGCCCCGGCTTTGTCAGCGATTGCCTAGAAACCTTAGAAGAAATTGCCATGGAAGTTAAAGAGGCTTTTATGGAAGAAGGCGGAGAGTCATATAGCTATATTCCATGTCTCAACGACAACCCGCTATGGATTGAAGCTTTAGAAAATTTATCAGCCTCGCATATGTCTGGCTGGGCCTTGCAGCCAGCGCCGGCCCATGAGGCCCAAGCTTCACGAGAAGCGGCTTTGGCCATGGGTGCCGAAACTTAACGACCGTTTGCTGTGCTGGGTGCTGCGCCAACCGCTGCAGGGGCCGCTGTAACTTCAGCTGTTCCATTCACTGCGCCCGTGGGATAGCTTGTGGCCGCTTCAGGAGGTGTTGCAAGATCGGTAGGGGGTGTGGCTACAGTTGAGGTCATGCTCTGCCCTGTAGTTGCCTCAGGCGGGACTGTGTTCGTTTCGAGCCCTTGAGGACGCAGCAAGGCGGCGACAGCAATAGCGACTAAAAACAAGACCAAAATTTTCAGGAAGTAATTGCTTGAGGGGTTGGGGGCTTCAGCCAGAGATTCGTTGATGGCTTGGGCCGGCAACACAGAAGCAGTGCCCGTTTCGGCGTCTTGGGGTTTGCTGATTTCTTCATCCTGAGATCCGGCCGCCCATTCCACCTCAGGAGGCTGCGCCAAAAAATGCAAAGGTTCGCTGCGACTTAAATGCACACCCGTTGAAACGACAGCCGTCGCAGGCAAAGCACCATCAGCCGAACCCACACGAGAAGGCCCACTGTGTGCGTCGAATAAAAGAGATTCCTCTTCAGCTTGTGGGGGGTACAGCGGTAATTGACCAAATAATTGAGCCTCGCTCAACTCCAACAGAGACGCCACTTTTTTCGCTGCTGTCAGTTTGACATTTTCACTGTAAAAAGAGCTGAGTCCGCCCTCTTCAATCTGACGTATCTGTTTAACTGATAAACAAGCTCTGGCGGCAAGGTCGTTGATAGCCCAGCCTTGGGCTTCGCGGCGCAAGCGCACCACACTTCCATCTATTTGAGAAATATTCGACATTCCAAGCCTTAAGCGGGTCAGCGAAAGGCTTTACTTTACCAGCAGCAACTCGCCCTTGATAGAAGCGCCCTTTTGTACAGAAAGGGTTTGGTAAACCACATGGCCGTCGACCGATGCAGAAGAGGTCACGATCAACTCGCTGCAAGTGGCTGTACCGGAAAACTTACCCTTGATGTGCAGGCTAGAACAAGTCACCACACCTTCAACCTGGCCGCGAGAGCCAATGGTGAGTTCATCAACCTGAACTTGACCATTAAGAGAACCCTCGACATGGATAGCGCCCTTGGCTGAAATTTCACCACGAAAGGAGAAACCTTCGCTCAAAATAGAGGGCTTAGAGGCATTAGAAGAAATGATATCCATCATGGTATTTCTCTGTGGTTGAGCTAACGGGACCGGTTCGCTTGCGGCAGATGACTGAACAGGAGCAACAGACATAGGCGTATCTGTGGGGCTCGAAGAAGTTTGATTAGGGCTGTTTGTTTTCGATTTGCTGAACATATTGGGCAGTTCGTATCACTTTTTGTGGGTTCACAGGGTAACCGCCCACCAATATCTCAAAATGAAGATGCTTGCCGGTTGAAAATCCTGTGTTGCCAATATAGCCCAAGACACTGTCGGTTGTCACCTTATCGCCCACTTTGACCAACAACTGGGCCATGTGCGCATAAAGTGACTCCACCCCATTGGAGTGTCGAACAACAACTGTATTGCCATACTGGGGGTGGAATTCTGACATAACCACCACACCCGGTTTGACAGAGTATATTTTATCGTCTCCGGCTTCGCTCATGAGATCAACACCCGTATGGAAATGGGACTTACCTGTCATGGGATGTTTACGAACACCAAAGTCAGATGAAAGACTGAAGTTGGAAATAGGCATGCGACCAGGCAAAGCGTAAAGTACTTCGCGCAAGGAACGATTGGTAGACAACTCTTCAGCGACTTTTCCTCGCATTAAAGGGTTGGATTGCAAATCACTGTCTAAGTTGAAGCCACCATTGGGCGAATTTTGCTGGATGATTTTGACAATTTTTTCAGTTAAACCCGAGGTTACTAACTGAGTTTTGAGCGTGTCGTTTTCTTCAGAAACAGCCACCATAGACGTTTCCACGAAGCGCCGAATGCTCATATCACGGTCGCGTATGGTTTGCGCCAAAGTCACCATTTGTTCTTCGGTCAAAGTTTGCTCAGCGTCGCCGCCCTGAGTTTCTGCGGTGCTGCTGATCAGCGCTCGAAAGACCTCTTCATGGGACCGCTCTAAACGGGCGCGGCTGATCGCTAGAGAAAAAGAAGTCACACTCAAGACAACCAAACTCAATAAAACAAGGCTACTCACCACGATGGCAGTTCGAGCAAATAAACGCTGAAAACCTGCGGGTATGCTGAAGTAGCGCAAATCCCCGCTTTGTTCGAGGATGAGTTTGACGTCCTGATAATCACGCACCCAGAGATGACGCAAGGTACGCGACAGGGAACTTACTTGGGACAACAGATGACTAGGCGAAATACGCATAAAAGTAGCGGTAACTCTTAAAAATAATTATGGCTTCGCAGACCCGGGAGCAGATGCGGACTGTACGGGCGGCTCTGCACCTTGACTGAGTGCGCCTTCGATTTCGCCGCCCTTTTCAATTTCAATTTCTGAATAATGAATTTTCCCAACAATTTTGCCGGTGGTACGAACAATCAAGCTCTTTTCACTGACGATGGTGTTGTGCAGCTGACCACGAACGTCGATGACTTTCGCGGAAACACGTCCCGTAATGCGTCCCGTGGGTCCAATCAAGACTTCTTCTGCCGTCAAGTCGCCTTCAATAACGCCATTAATAACGGCCTTGGAAGGCACAGTAAATGCGCCTTTGACAACCACGCCGTCTCCAATGACAACGCTTTCTAAAGAATCGGATTGATTAGCCATGCTTGCTCCTAGACTTTCATTTTAGCAAAGAATAAATATATATTAAGTTTTTTGTCGAAGTTATTGATTTAATTGAAGAAAAATTTTTTAATCGCAACAATCGACAAAATCATTAAATAAAATTTGTTAATTAGTAGTAATAATTTAAAAATATTAAATACTTTTTAATAATTTAAAAAGCTGAACGAAATTTAAAAATCTTGAAAATAAATCGCGTTTTTGCCCTTCCGAGGTTGTTTTGCAACGACTTAACAAGATGAGGGAACAAATTGCCTTCATTCCTCACTCTTTCTCAAGCACTTTAAGAGATTAATTTCACAATGAATTGTTTTTGAACAAGTTAAATCTTTAATCACCTCTCAAATGATTTTTTCGCGTTTTGTCGTTGGCATAGGGGTCTATCTGCTCTACCAAGGATGGGCTGAGGCTCAAACTTTAAATTTGGGTCAATTGATTCAATTCGCGATCGATTCACACCCTTCAATCAGGTCTCAACTATCAAATGAAAAATCTGCTGAAATTGCGATTGAAACAGCCAAATATCAAATATATCCAACACCACAACTGAGTCTGGAGACTGTCAAAAAAAACAACGCTGACACCACCTATGTTGGCAGTGACGGGATTGCAACTGTTCGTATCACCCAACCGATTTTCAATGGGGGTCAATTCACAGCTCAATTGGACAAGGCCAAAGCCAATTTGATCTTCACTCAAGCCAGTGTGAATGAAACACGTCGTCAAATTGCTTTGCGTGTGGTGCAAGCCTATGCTGAATGGGTGGTTGCGGAACTGAAAGCGCGATCAGTTGAAAAAAGTTTACAGGTACATCAAAAACTCTTACAACAGGCAAAAAACAGAATCAACGAAGGCGTTTCCTCTGCCAGTGATTTAAGCCTGGTGCAAGGCCGACTCGATACTACTTCAGGAGAATTATCCTCAGCAAAATTACAAGCTGAATTATCAATCCAGAAATTGGGTGAATTGACAGATACACCCTTGAGTTCAAAGGCGTTGATGAAGGATATGACGGGGCCTTTTTTACCAACCCTGAAAATGGAGAGTTTGCTGGCAAATGCACAGCTGTATTCACCAGAATTGCAAAAGGCCAAAGCACAAGCGCTTATCTCTCGAGCCAACGTGCAAGACAAAGAGTCTGCCCTCAAACCTGATATTTACCTGCGAGCTGAACGCCAATACGGTAACTACTTCTCAGGCAGAGACAACAATTCAAACAGTCGCATTTTTTTAGGGATGACCAGTAAATTTGGGCCAGGCTTTTCAAGCATGACCCAAATCAAAGGCGCCAAGTACCAAGAGGACGCCAGCGAATTCGACATTCTGGCCCAACAAAAACTCATCCGCGAACAAGTAATCAACGATCTGACCGTGCTTGAATCCATTGCACAACGCGTTAAATCGATTGAAGGCGCATTGCAGGCTTCTGCCTTGGTGTTTGAATCCTTCGAGAGGCAATTTAACTCGGGACGTAAAACTTGGTTGGACTTGATGACCGTTGTCCGAGATGTCGTACAAAACGAATCTCAATTGGCAGAAATTCGTGGTTCTGAAATGCAAAGCAGTTGGCGTTTGCATATTTTGACAAGTGACAGTTATTCTCAAAAAAGCCCAACACCATGAGTAGCATCGCCGCACTCTCAGCATCCTTGATGCGCATAGCTCAGCTTCAGCAAAACCCCATCGACCGCAATGCATTGATGCAAGCCATTGATGAAGTTTCGAAAAGCAACCCTCACCTGACCAAGCAAACCTTGGGGAGAATTACACGCATATTGATGCTGCCTGCGCCTCAATGGCAACGCAAACCTGACCCAGCCAATATGCCCCTGTTGGCAAACCACCCGTCAATCGGTTGGTTTGTTTTACGGGGTCAAAACGCTCAAAAACAATGGGTCATTGAAGCATGGAGCGATGAGCATAAAAAGTTAAACGAAACAACCAGCGATTTGCCTGAACAAGCGCAAACACAACTGGCCAAACTGTCCTTGTCAACACCATTTGAAGCTTCCAACAGTCCTGTCTACAGCTTGATCAAAAAACAGCTGTTTTTATATCCTTCGCGATTGTTTGAAATTTTGCTGGCAACAGTGACCATCAATTTGCTGGCCTTGGGTACATCCCTTTACAGCATGCAAATTTACAACCGCGTGATACCGACCAATGCAACACAAACATTGACCGTGCTGACCATAGGCGTGTTGATTGCGATGGCGATCGAACACCTGATGAAGCATGCTCGATCCTCCGTTTATGACTTGCTTATTAACTCAGTGGATCAAAGCTTGTCGCGAACTGTATTCATGCGCTTACTCTCAGTACGACTCGATCAAATGCCTTCTAGCGTGGGAAGTTTGGCTGCACAAATGAATGCCTACCAAACCGTCAGAGGATTTCTGACGACCTCCGCAACCCATCTGATAGTGGATGCACCTTTTGTGATCATATTTTTAGTGCTGATGGGGTTTATTGGTCATCCTTTATTGTGTGTGGTGCCACTCTTTTTCTTCATGGTTTCTTTGATCATTGGTGTATGGAGTAAAAAGCGTCTGGAAGTTTTGACCAATCAAGCTTCGGCATTAAGCAATTTTAAAACCGGCATCTTGGTCGAAAGCATTGAAGGGGCCGAAGTGATCAAATCAGGGCATGGCGGTTGGCGCATGCTCAACCGATGGATGGATGCATCGGATGAATCGCGCAAGCATGAAATAGCCATACGTCACATCACAGAAAGAAACCAACACGCCACGGCTTCATTACAACAAGTGTCTTATGTGCTGATGATTGCTATGGGTGCTTTACTGGTTTCTGCTGGAATGACAACCCAAGGCGGGTTGGTAGCTTGCTCCATTTTGTCTGGTCGTGTCTTGAGTCCAGTAGGGATGCTGCCCTCTTTGTTAATGCAATGGGGCCATGTGAAATCAGCCTTGAAGGGGCTCGACGGTTTGTGGAAGTTAGAAGAAGATCACCATGGACAAGACCATCCGCTGACCCCAGAAACCATCCTTGGTTTGTACCAAGTAGAAAAGATCAGCACCACTTACCGTGGCAACACCCACAAAGCCCTACAAGTTGAGCAACTGACCATTCAGGCGGGCGAAAAAGTTGGTGTTCTTGGCCCAATTGGATCTGGCAAAACCACTTTGCTCAGATTACTGTCAGGCATGTACAAACCACAAGAAGGTCGGGTCTTGCTCGATCACATGGACATTGCCCATCTGAGCAAACCTTTGCTGGCGGAAAACATGGGGTTTCTTGCGCAAGAAGGTCGCTTGTTTGCTGGCACATTGCGGGAAAATCTCATCCTAGGCATGCTAGACCCAGGTGACGACAAGCTCTTAGCTGCAGCGGAAACAACGGGTCTTTTACATCTGGTGATCAAAGCGCATCCCAAAGGTTTGCAATTGTCTATCTCAGAAGGCGGTTTGGGCTTATCAGCGGGTCAACGGCAGTTGGTTCAGCTTACCCGCATGTTTTTGCGTCGACCCAAAATTTGGCTGCTTGATGAACCCACCGCATCCATCGATAAGCAAACAGAGATAAAGATCATTCATGCACTGTCTACCCATCTGCGTGAAAGCGATACCTTGGTGATGACGACCCACAAATTTGAGCTACTTCCTTTGGTAGACAGACTGATCGTGGTGAACAACCATGAAATTGTGCTTGATGGCCCCCGAGATCACGTTATTGCACATTTGCAAAACCCCCAATCAGTTACCCCTATCCGTGGGCATAAAAAGACAGCATGAGCAATGATTTTCAAGAGGAGCCCCAAGGAAGTAGAAAAATAATATTTTTGCTTTCTGCCAGCGTTGCTGTATTCATTGGGTGGGCAGCTTATTTTGAAATTGACCAAACCGTACACACCACCGGGCAAGTCATTTTGAGTGCCCGTACCCAATTGGTGCAAGCCGCCGACGGCGGGGTTTTAAAAGAATTGAAAGTCAAGGAAGGCGATGCAGTTAAGAGTGGGCAACTTTTAGCGGTGTTAGAAAAAGAACGTGTGCAGGCAAATTTAGATGAAACACGCTCCAAAATCATGTCGCTCAAGGCGGCTCTTTTGCGTGCGAAAGCAGAGGTGGCGTTGTCTGCGCCAGAGTTCGGTTCCGAGTTTAAAAAATTCCCTGAATTTGTTTCGGCTCAGATGGGTTTGTATACGCAGAGAAAACTTTCGCTGGACGAGGAATTGCATTCACTTCAAGATGCTTTAAGCATGGCGCAGCAAGAAAAACGCATGAACGATAACTTGTTTAAAAACGGGGACGTGAGTGAACTCGATGTACTTAGAGCCAAGCGGCAGGTAAGCGAAATTGAGGGGCGCATGACGGCCAGCAAAAACAAATACCTGCAAGACACCCGAACAGAATTAACGCGTATTGAAGATGAACTCTCGGTCCAACTGCAAAAGCTCAACGGTGCAGAAAACCTGCTCCACCACACAGACCTAACCGCACCCATGGATGGTGTAGTAAAAACCTTGAAAATTCACACCTTGGGTGGCGTACTCAGACCCGGTGATGAACTCATGAACATAGCACCGGTAGGAGACAACTTACTGATCGAGTCTAAAGTTTTGCCGGCAGATATGGGTCAATTGGTCCTTGGGCAAAAGGTACAAATTTCTTTGGATGCCTATGACTCTAGCCTTTATGGCAATCTGATGGGAGAGTTGATTGAAATCAGCCCTGACACGCTTTCAGACACCAATGCACAAGGCTATGTGGTCAATGCACCCAATGGTCAGCCAAGTGTGTATTACAAGGTCAATATACGTTTAGACAAGGGGCAAACAAACCCCAAGCATGCACAGATTGAAGTTAAGCCCGGAATGACGGCGAGCATCGATATCCGTACGGGCACCCGCAATCTGCTCAACTATTTGATGAAGCCGGTGATCAAAACCTTGGGGAATTCGCTCAACGAGCGATAACCCCCAAGTCTTTGTTTAAGCTCGGCCGGTTCCCCGTGGCTTAAAACCAGGTGTGCGTTTGGGGCCGGCATAAGACCTGCCACCCGACGGTTTACCAAATCGCTTGGGTTCTGCACCACTGGGTGCACGTGGGGCGCGTTGGGTGGGCTCTAAGCCAGGAATCATGTCCACGCGCAAAGGCTGCTGCGTGAAATGCTCGATGTCCAAAATTTTGCGACGATCACGCCACTCAGCAAACGTCACAGCCAAGCCGTCACGACCTGCACGTCCTGTGCGGCCAATTCGGTGGGTGTAGTCCTCTTGCTTCATTGGCAAGCCGAAATTGAACACATGGCTGATACTGGGCACATCGATACCGCGTGCGGCGACATCGGTAGCCACCAAAATTTGCACCCGACCATCGCGCAGAGCTTGCAAACGGCGATTGCGCAAACCTTGGCTCAGCGCGCCGTGCAAAGCAACGGCAGAGAACCCCACCTGCTGCAAGTCTTCGGCCAAAGCATCGCATTCAATTTGGGTTGAAGCAAAAACAATGGCTTGATCGATGGTGGTGTCGCGCAACCAATGGTCGAGCAGCTTGCGTTTATGTTGTTGGCTGTCAGCCCAAAAAAGGACTTGCTTGATATTGGCATGTGCCTCTTGCGGTGAATCCACTTGTAAACGCTGTGGTGCGCGCATGATGCGAGCGGCCAATTGTTGAATGCGGGGTGCAAACGTGGCGCTGAACATCATGGTTTGGCGGCGGGTCTGGGTGAGTTTGTGCACTTCTGCCAAGTCTTCGGCAAAACCCAAATCAAGCATGCGGTCTGCCTCATCAACCACCAAAAACTGAACCTTATCGAGGTGCAATTGTTTGGAGCGCTGCAGGTCTAACAAACGTCCCGGTGTAGCCACCACCAAGTCGGCGTTATGCAAACGTGCGATTTGCAAGGGGTAAGGCATGCCGCCCACCACACAAGCGATACGCAATCCTTTGCAATGACGCACCAAATCGATGGCGTCTTTGGCGACTTGCTGCGCGAGTTCGCGGGTGGGGCAAAGAATCAAAGCGCCGGGGTTGGCGGGTTTGACATGACGTGTGTCGGTGGGGTTTTTGCGGCGCTGTTTTTTGGGGGCTTCTTCACCACGGGCTGAAGCTTGAGCCACCTTTTCGGCCCAAGCTTTGTTTTCGTCCTTTTCTTGCTGCTGCTGTTGTTGCAGCAAGGTGTGCAACACAGGCAGCAAAAACGCTGCGGTCTTGCCGCTGCCTGTTTGGCTAGAGACCAACAAATCGTTGGCGGGTTTGTCGGCGTTGTCTTGCAAGGCCAAAGGAATAGCGCGAACTTGTACGGTGGTCGGTTGGGTAAACGACAAGTCACGAAGTGCCGCCAATAACTCAGGGGCCAGGCCCATCTCAACAAAACCAGAGCCGTCTACTTTCGCGGTTTCTTTGGCAGTTAAAGTGGATGTTGCCTGTTGTAAATCTTCGGACGCCTCAATTACATCGGCCAATACATGGGAATTCAATTCAGTCATAGATAAAGCCCTGCCTAAGCGGCGGGCGCTCCGTTCAAAGGTTGGAAAAACATCAACCTTCAAACAAAGCAAGCCAACAGTGAATACTGGCGTGGTTCAATTCTATGAACCCAAGGTGTGAGGCAGATGTAGCAAGTGGGTCAAAAAACCCAACAGGGCGTATTGTTGCACGGATTAGGGTCTACCCTGAGAAATATTTTTTAAAGCTTTAAAAAATATTCTCTGTAATGAATTAACTCATCGATAGATTCGTGCACATCGGCCAAAGCGGTATGGCTTTGGCGTTTTTTAAATGCCGCATACACCTCGGGTTTCCATCGCTTGGAAAGTTCTTTAAGTGTGCTGACATCCAAATTGCGATAGTGAAACCAAGCTTCAAATTTAGGCATGTACTTCACCAAAAAGCGCCTGTCTTGACTGATGGTATTGCCACACATAGGCGAAATACCTTTAGAGATAAATGGCTTGATGAAAGCAATGAGTTGATCTTGTACTTGTTCTTCATCCAAGGCGGAGGCTTTGACTTTGTCTATCAATCCGCTTTTGCCGTGGGTGCCTTTGTTCCAAGCGTCCATGCCATTGAGCAAAGCATCAGATTGGTGGATAACCCAGACAGGACTTTCTTTTCGTGGCGTCAAATGTGGGCCGGTCACAACCAAAGCGATTTCCAGCAATCGTTCTTTTTCGGGATCGAGCCCCGACATCTCGCAGTCAAGCCAAATCAGGTTGTCATCCGACTTGGCCAACAAAATACTCTCTGGCGGCTCGGTATTATTTGTAGCGGTTAAATTCATATGGGGCATTGTCACCTAAACTAGTTGCATGATTACCGCTTACACATTCACCTTGGTTTTCACCAGCCTGCTGGTGCTCAACTTGCTCCTCAAATTTTGGTTGTCCAGCCGGCAAATGCGCCATGTGGCGCAACACCGAGCGGCAGTGCCAGAAGCTTTTGCAGCCACCATCGACACGGCGGCTCACCACAAAGCAGCTGACTACACCATCGCCAAACTGCGCTTAGGTCATTGGGACATGGCGCTAGACACGGCCATGCTGGTGATGTGGACCTTGCTGGGCGGTTTGGGCTTGCTTGATAAGTGGTTGTTAGATCTGATGGGCCCCGGCATGTGGCAACAACTCTGCTTGGTGGTGAGCTTCATGCTCATCAGCGCCGTGGTTAGCTTGCCTTTGTCCTACATACAAACTTTTAAGATTGAACAAGCGTTTGGATTTAACCGAATGACTTTGGGCCTTTGGTTGACAGATATGCTCAAAGCCAGTTTGCTGGGCGCCGTGTTGGGTCTGCCCCTGCTGTGGTTGGTGCTGTACCTGATGCAATCGGGGGGCGTGTGGTGGTGGATGATTGCTTGGGGTGTGCTGGTGGTTTACCAGTTGTTTGTGATGTGGTTGGCGCCTAGCTTCATCATGCCGCTATTCAACAAATTTCAACCCTTGGAAGATGCCGCACTCAAAACCCGTGTCATGGCCTTGATGCAGCGCACCGGTTTTCAAGCCGATGGTTTTTTTGTCATGGATGGAAGCCGCCGTTCGGCTCACTCCAATGCTTTTTTCACAGGCTTGGGTAAGCAAAAACGGGTGGTATTTTTTGACACTCTTCTCAAACAATTGAATGCCGATGAAATGGAAGCCGTGCTTGCACATGAGTTGGGACATGCCAAACTCAAGCACATTCCCAAATCGTTGCTCAACAGTTTTCTGTTCACACTGGCAGGACTGGCGGGGCTGGGTTGGCTCAGCTCGCAAAGCTGGTTTTATCAGGGCTTAGGAGTTCAACCTCACTTAGCCAGCGCCAACGATGCGATTGCTTTGTTGTTGTTCATGATGTTTGTGCCTTTGGTGACCTTTGTGACCACGCCATGGCACTCTGCGCGTTCACGGCAACATGAGTTTGAAGCAGACGCATTTGCCTGCCAATATGCCAACGGGGCCGATTTGCGCCAAGCGCTGCTCAAGCTCTACCAAGACAATGCGTCTACGCTGACCCCTGACCCCTTGTATGTGGCTTTTTACCACTCTCATCCACCGGCCGCGCAACGCTTGGCCCGTCTCACGGCATGACATATACAGGCTTGGTGGTCGCCAGTCACGGCCGTCATGTTTGGGTTGAGGATGACGAGGGCGAGCGACGAATTTGCCATCCCAGAGGAAAAAAAAACCATGCTGTGGTGGGCGATCATGTGCAGTGGACGGCCAGTGAAGACGGCGGCAGCATCGAGTCTGTTGACACGCGAAAAAATCTCTTCTATCGACAAGATGAAATTCGCACCAAATCCTTTGCAGCCAATATCGATCAAGTGTTGGTGTTGGTGGCCGCCGAGCCCGATTTTTCACAAAGCCAGTTATCCCGCGCCTTGATTGCCGCACGTCATGAAGGTATACGCACCTTGATTGGCCTGAACAAGCAAGACCTCACAGAGGCTTTTGAACGTGCTTGGAAAAAGCTTCTCCCTTACCAGCATTTGGGGTGCACGGTTTTGCCCTTGAGCTTGAAAAATGATGCGTTTGATCTAACCGATTTGCGTAGCGAACTTGAGCAGCGCGTCACCTTGGTACTCGGTCCTTCGGGTGCGGGCAAAAGCACGCTCATCAATCGATTGGTACCCAACGCCAATGCCGCAACCAACATCATCTCCCAAGCGTTGCAGTCTGGAAAACACACCACCACCTCCACCACGTGGTATTGGATGGATGCGGCTAAAAAAACCGCCTTGATGGATTCGCCTGGGTTTCAAGCTTTCGGCTTGCACCATATCGCGGCGAGCAGTTTGGTGTCTTGCATGCCAGATATCGCTGCGCATGCCGACCATTGCAAATTTCATAACTGCAGCCATGTGCACGAACCCGACTGTGGTGTGCGGGATGCTTTGGCGCGTCAAGAAATAGACACTGGGCGATACAAAATTTATACCGAGTTGTTTGCAGAACTATCTGCACCTAAAACTTACTGAGCCTAAAGGCCCACTTAACCCAACAGTCGCGCCAAAGTCAATAGCGCGAGCAACAGCATCCACATCACCACGGCTCGCCAAACCAAACCCACCATGCTGCGTAAATGTGATAACTCTGGCTCGCGGCCGGCGGTTGTCTCTACCGCTTGCGGACTCAGCAGTTGCTCTTCATCGTTTTGGCCCAAGCTCTTGCCGCCTAAGCGCACATTGATGGCGCCAGAAGTGGCTGCCAATACCACGCCGTCATTGGAGTCGGGGAAATGCAAAGCATCATTGCGCCAAGCTTGCACCGCGTCTTCGAAATTGCCGACCACAGCAAAACTCAATGCGGTGAATCGGGCGGGTAGCCAATCGGTCTTGCGCCAAGCCTTGGCTGCACATGACTCTAAGGCGGGACTGTTGTGACCCAGCGCAGATGCTGCGAAATCATCTTTCGTTTCCCAAGACCGAGACAAAAATTCACTCAATCGGTAAATCACTGCGCCCACAGGCCCCAAACCCAAACCGGCCAAAACAGCAAACCAAACCACCACGCCAAACACATGGCGGTGCGCGGCAATGGCCGAATACTCGATCACATGGCGAATGATTTCTGCGCGGGAGAGGTTTTCCCCTTTGGCGCCCGACCATTGCGATAGCAAGCTGTTGGCCAAGACATCATCGCCGACCGACAAGGCTTGGCGAATAGAGGTGAAGTGATGACTGAAATGGCGAAACCCCAAGGTGGCATACAAAACCGCCACGCTCCACAACATTGAAAAAATCCAACCTAAATACCACGCCAACAGGACATGAACCGCCACCACCAAAACACATGGCACGCCTATGGCCACTGCCCAAGCCATCCAAGCATGGCGCAAATCCCCTGTATCGAGCGATTGACGCACCTTGTCGCACCAAGTTTGGCAAGCCCGCTCCAAACCTTCGCCAAAACTCAAAGGCCGCGCTTGCTCAAGTAAGAAAGCAAATAATAGTGCGATAAAACTCATGCCCACATGATAGTCAAGCCGCAGTGCTTAAGCCCAAGCTAATGAGGGTCTGTGCTTAAAAAACAATAAAAATTGCGCAAAATACCCGCCGTAACGCCCCAGATAAAGCGTTTTTGATCACCCTCTTGGTAGGGCATGGAAAACCATTCGCGCCTCTGCCCAGACCATTGCACCGCATGACGGCAATGGTTGGCAGGGTTCATCACATGGGCCAGGGGCACCTCAAACACCTGAGCCACCTCGTGGGGGTTGGCGCTCAAACGCATGGCGGGGTCTAGCAGTGCCACCACGGGAGTAACCTTGAAACCAGTACCTGTGACGTAGACAGGCAACTCCCCCAAGACTTCTGCATGCCATGGATCGAGTCCCACCTCTTCATGGGACTCGCGCAAGGCGGCTGCCACCGCGTCTGCATCTTCGGGGTCTTGTCTTCCCCCAGGCAAGGCAATTTGACCGGAATGTGTCGACAAATTTGCGGTCCTGAGCGTCAACAAGATGGTGGGTATGGGTCGCATCACCACACCAACCAACACCGATGCGGCCACCGGTGGCTTGGAAGTTAAAGGCGGTTCTCGCAAAATTTCAGGTTGCCATGCAGGCGGGTCGGCAAAATGTTGACGCAAACCCATAGGGTCCAGCCTGTGGGCAGGTACCTGCGGCAAATGCCCATCTCGGCCCAAGACTTCTGAAGTCTCCGCGGAGAAATTGGGAATTTGGGAAAAGGAAAACAAAGTGGAATAAAGGTGGGTCAGAAAAAAACCGCCGCAGCGTTGACTGGGGCGGTTTGGCGTAAGCCGGCCTGATGGTCTTACTTTGCTGCTGCAGCTGGTGTGGCTTTGGCAGTGAGTTTTTCTTTGATACGCGCAGATTTTCCACTGCGATCGCGCAAATAGTACAACTTGGCGCGACGAACATCGCCACGGCGTTTGACTTCAACGGCGGCAATCAATGGACTGTAAGTTTGGAAGGTACGCTCTACGCCTTCGCCGCTGGACATTTTGCGAACGATGAAGTTGGAGTTGATGCCGCGGTTGCGTTTAGCAATGACCACGCCTTCGAAGGCCTGTACACGCTTGCGAGTTCCCTCGACCACGTTGACACTGACCACCACGGTGTCGCCAGGCGCGAAAACCGGGATTTTTTTACCCATGCGGGCGATTTCTTCTTGTTCCAGAGTTTGGATGAGATTCATGCTGTCCTCACAATGATCGTGGATGCGCTACACAAAAGGCCTATGGTGTTTGAAACACGAGGCGGCCATCCAGAGGATCGAAAGCCTTCCATTATAGCTGGCTTGCTAGAGCTTGGCGGATTTTGCCAACAGTTGCTCGTCAGCTGGGGTCAAAAGTCCAGATTGACGGGCTTTTTCAAGCAAATCGGGGCGCGCCAGGTCTGTCAGCGTAAGGCTTTGCTGTCGACGCCAAGTGGCAATCTGCGCATGGTGACCTGAGAGCAAGGCCGCCGGCACGGCGAGGTCTTGCCAAACTTCGGGGCGGGTGTAGTGCGGGCAGTCCAACAAACCACTCAATGCGGGCGTGAAGCTGTCTTGCACATGGCTTTGTTCATCATGCAACACGCCTGGTTGCAGCCTTGCCAATGCATCCAGCCAAGCCATGGCTGCGATCTCGCCACCCGAGAGCACAAAATCGCCCAAACTGATTTGCTGGTCCACACAGGTGTCAATAAAGCGCTGATCGATTCCCTCGTAGCGCCCACACAGCAGCACCACGCCCAGCGTTTGCCCACTGCCCTCGATCAAGCTTTGGGTCAACACCTGACCCACCGGTGAGAAATACACCAGCGGCGCATGGGCTCTGTCTAAGCCGCTTTCGGCGCGAACGGCTTGTAAGCAAGCGTCCAGCGGTTCGGCCAGCATGACCATGCCAGGGCCGCCGCCAAAGGGCCTGTCGTCAACACGTTTGTAATTGCCCACGGCATGCTCGCGTGGGTTCCAAGTCTTCACCTCTAATTGACCGCTGTCAAAGGCACGACGCGTCACGCCCGCCTGCAAGAAAGCGGGGAAAAGTTCGGGAAACAAAGTGATGATGTCTACGCGCATGGGTTGCAGTATGCGGTAAGTGCCAGCCCTAGTAATCGGCTTGCCAGTCCACCAATATCAAGCGGGCTTGGGTATCGACCTGATCGATGTAGGCAGCGACAAAAGGAATCATGCGCTCGACGGGTTTACCTTCGGCGTCAGTCACAGCGTCGCGCAATACCAAAACCGTTTGCGGCCCTGTGGAGAGCAACTCGGTGACTTCGCCCAAGTCGATGCCTTCACGGTTGCGCACCTGTAAACCGATGAGGTCTACCCAATAGTATTCATCGCTGGCGGGGGTAGGGAAACTCGAGCGCGGCACAAAGATGCGCGCACCTTTGAGGCTTTGAGCGATGTCGCGGTCGTCCAACTCGTGTAAAAAAGCTACAACGCTGTCGGAGTGCTCTTTGGCCTCGCGAACTTTTACCAAAACCGTACCGCCAAAGGGCGAGGCGCCACGTTCATTGGGTTGCAAAAACCAACGTTTAGATGAAAACAGCGCCTCAGGAGAGGCGCTGTGGGGGAGGATTTTCAGCCAGCCTTTGAGGCCCCAAGCATCCAATATGCGCCCCACTTCAACAGCATCCGCTGGCAATTCAGCAGGCTCCCAAGCGGGCTGCATGGGTTTTAAGCGGCGACTTTGCCGGCTTGCTTGATCAGGCGGTCCACAGTGGGCGAGGTTTGTGCGCCCACGCCAACCCAGTAGCTCAGTCGGTCTTGGGCAATGCGCAAGCCTTCCTCACCACCGGCAGCGATGGGGTTGTAAAACCCAATGCGCTCGATGAAACGGCCATCGCGGCGAACGCGCTTGTCAGCCACAACAATATTGAAAAAAGGGCGGGCTTTTGCGCCGCCGCGTGAAAGTCGGATGACGACCATGGTTTATCCTTGGGTGCAGACTTTGATTCAACGA
>Ga0114962_10001601_pt1 | contig 19366 bp, 14 predicted proteins | sample C_130820_MF_Meta_FD_87017 | JGI IMG/M metagenome (GOLD analysis project Ga0114962, IMG submission 87017) | Freshwater microbial communities from Lake Croche, Canada to study carbon cycling - C_130820_MF_MetaG | ecosystem: Environmental > Aquatic > Freshwater > Lake | place: Lake Croche, Canada... | reverse complement strand
TTCCTAAATAATGATGGAGTAAAAATCCCTGACCCGAGACTTTCAAGTCCAGTTTTTACCAAAAATGGCTCATCAAACTCATTTGAGTACGATTTTCCAAATCCACTCAAAAGTGGCTATTACGTGGTCGTTGCCAAAATAACGAATGATTGCGTCACGGATTATCTATTGGATGCCCAAGTATTTTATATCAGTGTATTAAAACCTTTTGTCCTAAAAAAGCAAATAGACAAAATCTTCAATGATAACATTGCTTTTGGACCTACTGGAAGCAATTGTAATTTCCCTAATTATGTAATTTCTCCTATTCCAAGAGATTTACCCTTAATTCCTGCCCCTCTTCCCAAAGAAGACTTAATTGTTCCCCTAGACACAAGTATTTTACAGTTTAAGTGGACACAAAATGAAACTATTTTATCTAGGTTCGGAAAAATTTATATCCCCTTTTTCAAAGGAGAGGGTAAGACATTTCAGCTAGATATTCTCGACACAGAATCAGGGTGTACGGATTCAAGTCAAACTAAAATCACGTTCATAACAAAGGATGACTTGATTCCAAAGTTCAATACCTATCTCTGTATGGATGAGCCAGATCCAAAATTAAAACTTTCCGTTTTACCTTTGGCCAATGCATTAGATTACGAATGGAGAGTAAATGGTAGTGGATTTATCACGTTACCTGCAATACCCGATACAAACTATATTTGGGTGAACAGAAACGGAAAATATGACATAAAAGTAAAAGATGCCTATGCTTGCGAATTAAACCAAACTTATCCGATTAATGACAAGTGTAAACCCAAAATCATTGCGCCTAGTGTATTTACGCCGAATAATGACAATAGCAATGATTTATTTTTACCGACTTGGAATTGGGTCGGAGGATCATCCGAACCAGCAAGAAATCTATTAAAGTCTGATATACCAGGTGCAACCTTAAATCCAGGAGAAACTCGGAGGATTTACGACAAAAATAGAACCATCGTCAGATCCGTTAAAATTTTTAATCGTTGGGGAGAATTGATTTTCCAAAAAGACATCGATCCCAAAGATGTGACAACTGGAGACATCAAACAAGAAAAATACGGGTGGGATGGCACCTATAATGGGCAAAAAGTCCCACAAGACACCTATGCTTGGATGATTGAATACGAGTCTATCGATTTCCCAGAATTAGGCACCCTCGCTGAGCGCGGCGCGGTGGTGGTGGTTTATTAGGAATGTAGAATTAAGAATGTAGAATTGAGAATGTAGAATTGAGAATGTAGAATTAAGAATGTAGAATTAAGAATGTAGAATTGAGAATGTAGAATTAAGAATGTAGAATTAAGAATGTAGAATTAAGAATGTAGAATTGAGAATCTGATATGTTAATTCTTTATGGTTAAAAATCATTTTTATCATCAAGTTTAGATTAATAATTTTCAATTCTACTTTCTTAATTTTTATTAATTTTTCGAGAAGATTTTAATATTGAAGTTAAAATAGCAATTAATTCATCGCAATCATACAGAATGGAATCGGTCATTTTTTTGCTTAAAAAATTTCCATCTTTAAGAAATCTTAACCAATAATGTGTTTCTTTAGCTTCTTTCAATGAAATAGAAAATTTTGCTATAAAATCCCGTTTGGATTGACCACAAACCCCTTCTTCAACATTTGCTCCAATAGATGTTCCTGATCGTAGGATTTGTTTTGAAATAATAAACTCTTTCTTCTCTGTACTTAAATATCTGTATAGGTTGATAATTCTTAGCGCAAAAGCATAACTTTTAACTTTAATAATATTGTCTCTCATTTGAACATTTGATTGATAATGAACTTAATTCAACCTAATGGCAATGTTTTAAAAAAATAGTTAGGATACAAGACAGAGAAATTAATTATCACTTTTGTGATTAACACAAAAATTCTACATTCTTAATTCTACATTCTTAATTCTACATTCTCAATTTTATATTCTACATTCCTAATTCTTAATTCTAAATTCTACATTCTACATTCTTAATTCTACATTCTTAATTCTTAATTCTACATTCTTAATTCTAAATTCTTAATTCTACATTCTTAATTCCTCCTCAAATGATACGCCTTCGGTTTAGTAAATGCACGTAATCCCATATGAGATAAGGTAGATCCAAAACCAGAATGCCCTCTGCCGCTCCAAGGCAGTGCTGCACTTACTCGATCACAGCAATTCCAATACGCTGTACCTGAATTGATTTGTTTTAAAATCTCTGTCGCTCTATTTTCTGAAGAAGAATATACCCCAGCTGTTAAACCATAAGCCGTATCGTTCATCAGACGTATAGCTTCTGCATCATCCGCGACTTTCATGATCCCAATCACAGGACCAAAACTTTCTTCTTTCATGATACTCATTTCATGGTTGACTTGGCTAAGAACTGTCGGTTGGAAATAATAGCCTTTTCCTTCCAATGCCTTCCCTCCCGTTTCCACCTTCGCCCCTTTTTGGATGGCATCTTCAACCTGAAAAGTCAAAAAATCCACTTGAGCTGGACGACTCAACACAGAAATGTATACGCCTTCTTCCAAAGGAGAACCCATTTTCCAAGATTTCACTTCTGCTGTAAATGCCTCAACAAATGCATCATAAATTTTTTCGTGAACATAAATGCGTTCCACAGAGCAGCAGCTCTGTCCATTGTTATAAAAAGCACCATCCGCAATTCCAATGGCAGCAGATGCAACATCTACTACATCATCACAAACATAAACGGGATCCTTTCCTCCTAATTCCAATTGACAAGGAACCATCTTTTTGGCGACTTTCTCATAAATGAAATTACCTGTCTGATAAGACCCCGTAAAAAAATATCCATCAAAAGGTAATTCAAGTAAAAACTTACCGACCTCACCTTGACCAATGGCCACCTGAAAAACGCCATCAGGCAAACCCGCTTTTTTCAAGTATTTTTCAATCTCTATGCCCGTTAAAGTAGCAAATTCAGAAGGTTTGTACATCACAGCATTCCCAGCTAACAAAGCAGGAACGAATACGTTGACCCCCACATTATAGGGGTAATTCCATGCTGAAATATTACATATCACACCAAGAGGTTCATAACTGATCTTTTCCTGCATTTGATCAGAAATAGACATGATTTCTTCAGAAAGGTATTTAACTGCGTTGTCGGCTAACCAAGCTGCTTTTCCACTAGCACCATTGATTTCATTTCTACTCTGTTGCAAGGGTTTTCCCATTTCAGAAGTTAAAATCAAAGCCAAGGCCTCGATGTTTTCTTTCAATAATTCGATAAAACGGTGAATAATTTTTACTCGAGTTTCCACATCCGTCTCAGCCCATTCCAATTGAGCTTTTTTTAATACGTCCAATTTGGACAATAATACACTCTCCGAATCAACAGCTATGTCTTGAATGATTTCCTCCGTAGTGGGATTAACGATCTTCATATTTTCTATTTTTTTGCGCAGCTTCCAAGAACTTTTGACGAATATTTTCTGAAAAACTACTTTTTGATTTTGTAAGTAAACGTTCTGGGTGCCATTGCACACCTAAAAAAAATGGATTCGAGTCCCAATGCATGTATTCAATTGCCTCAGCCACTCCATCCTCCGACCAGGCACTGATTCGTAAATTAGATGACAAATTACCTATTCCCTGATGATGGGCTGAATTCACTATACCGGTTTCGGTCTGGGAAATCTCAAACAATAAACTATCCTTTTCAACTTGAATAACATGTTCCCCATCAATCCCCAATATTTTACGGTGATTCGATTTACCACATTCCTGTAAATCTTGAATTAAATCACCTCCCAATGCCACATTTACCAATTGAAGTCCTCTACAAATGGCTAAAATCGGCAATTTCTTTTCGGAACAAATTTGGAATACATGCATTTCAAAATCATCTCTTTTCTCATTAAATTCCGTAGAAAAAGGATAATCTGCACGGGCATTTTGATAAAAGCGAGGGTGCATATCTACACCGCCAGTTAAAACTACCGCATCGCATTTTAAAATATCCACCAAATTTTGGTCTTGATAGGATAAATAAATCACCTCAACACCATCCCCTTGAATCCAATTGGGATAATTTTGAAAATTCGTGTCAGAAGTAGTAATTCCTATAACAACCATCCTTAAAATGCTTCTCTGTACAAGGCTTTGAAATCATTCAAGGAAACCGGTTTAGGGTTATTCGGATGAGCAAAATCCTGCAAAGCCAATTGTGCCAAAGTATCTAAATGTTCCTCTTTTACGTGAATATCTCTCAAACGATGTGGAATTCCCACTTGGCTGTTTAAGTCGAACAAATAATTCACCACCGCATCTCCGCTCTGTTCTTTCAAAGATAGACTTTGTGCCATTCTGGCAAATCGATCTTCAAAACCAGCAATATTAAATTTCATTCCATAAGGAATATTGACCGCGTTGGCGAGGCCATGATGCGTGTCCAATAATGAGGATAGTGGATGAGCCATTGAGTGAACAACCCCTAATCCCTTTTGAAAAGCGATTGCTCCCATTATTGATGCTAAAAGCATTTTTGAGCGAGATTCAATCGAAGGAGATTTGACCGCATCAACCAAAGATTCTGAAACCAAACGCATTCCTTCCAAGGCAATTCCATCGCACATGGGATGAAAATTTTTGGCCAAATAGGCTTCCATATTGTGCGTCAAAGCATCCATACCGGTAGCGGCTGTGACAAAAGCTGGCAAATCCATGGTTAATAAAGGATCGGCAAAAACGATTTTAGCCAATAATTTGGGAGAAAATAAAATCTTTTTTTGATGCGTTACATCGTCTGCAATAATCGCAGAACGCCCTACTTCACTACCTGTCCCAGAGGTGGTTGGAATCGTGATGAAATGGGGTACTTCATTGGTCACAAATACATCGCCGCCTATCAAATCATCGTATTTGAATAAATCTTCTCGGTGATTGACTTGCAAAACGATGGCTCTTGCCACATCCAATGCAGCGCCTCCACCTATTCCAATGATGCAATCACGATCTGTATTATCCCAAACTTGAGTACCAGCATATACATCCGATTTGACCGGATTTTTATGAATCGCCGAAAAGACTTCCACCGATAATTGATTACCGACTAAATCATTTTTAATGGCTTGAAAAAAACCTAATTCTGCAATAACAGGATCGGTGACGATCAAAGGTTTGGATAGCCCATTTTGTTTTAAATAAGGTGCTAGCTCTTTCACTGCACCCGCCCCAAATCGGATGATGGTGGGGAAATTAAATTGTCTTACTTGATTAAAATCCATTTTATATAATTTCAAAATATCTTTTCTTTTCCCAATCGCTTACCACTCGGCTGTATTGTTTCCACTCCCATTCCCTACTCGCTACAAAATGATTCACAAAGGTTGATCCAAATAATGCCTTGGCTACTTCAGATTCTTTCATGGCTTGTGTGGCACTTTGCAAATTACCCGGTAACTTACCATGACTTAGATCTGCATAGCCATTTCCTACACTTGCCTCTTGCAATTTCAATTGATGTTTTATGCCATACAATCCACTAGCCAAACAAGCGGCCATCGCTAAATATGGATTCACATCCGAACCAACCACTCGTGTTTCTAATCTACTAGCTTTTTTACTTCCGGGCAGCGCTCTTAAAGCCACTGTCCGATTATCCACTGCCCATGTCAAGGTTGTAGGTGCCCAAGCTCCTTCAACCAGCCGCTTAAAAGAATTAACCGTTGGAGCAAGCATGGGTAAAATATGTGGCAAACAATACAATTGACCTGCAATGTATTGTTTAAATGTTTCACTCATACCTTGTGAATCATTGGCATCATGAAACAAATTATTTTCTAATTTTTCATCCCAAAGACTTTGATGAACATGCCCACTACATCCCGGTAAATTCTCATCCCATTTAGCCATAAAAGTGGCCATAATTCCATGTTTATAAGCTATTTCACGAACAGAAGATTTGAACAAAACTGCTCTATCCGCTGCTTCCAAAATACTAGAATAGGCAATCGCTGCCTCATACACCCCCGGTCCTGTTTCTGTGTGTAAACCCTCAATTGGAATTTTAAAATCACTTAATTGACTGAACAAAGCTTGAAAAAAATCATTTCTCAAGGTACTTCTCAATATCGAATAGCCAAACATTCCTGGACTCAATGATTTTAATCCATGAAAGTTTTTATCATGAACAGATTGAGGTGTTTCTTCAAAATTAAACCATTCAAATTCTTGGCTGAAAAACGGCTGAAAACCTGCGCTTTCAGCTTGTGAAATGACATTTTTCAATAAATTTCTAGGGCAAATTTGCGCGGTACTTTCTTTAGAATCAATTAATTCACAAAGAAAAAAAGGTACATTATTTTCCCAAGGAATGGACCGAAAAGTTGATAAATCAATCCGAACGGGAGCATCTGGATAACCCGAATGCCAACCGGTATAAGATGCATTATCGTAGGCAACATCGGCCATGTCCCAACCAAAAACAACATTACAAAAACCCAGATTCGATTGAATAGAAGAAAAGAATTTTTCTGTGCTAATGTATTTCCCACGCAAAACTCCATCTATATCTGTCAATGCTAACTTAACCCGTTTATCAGGATGTGAAGCGACATAATCTACTATTTCTTTTTCAGTCATATCGGTTTAAGATTTTCGGAAGAACAATTTAAAAAGAAGAAAACAAATTATATGAATCCCGAGGTAAATAAAAAATAAATGGGCATTATTGATCGCAATGAATAGCAAAGAAACCAAAGCAATCACTAAAGCGATGATGGGTGTCAAGGGGTACAAGGGAGCCTTAAATGGTCTTTCCAATTGTGGTTCCATTCTCCTCAGTTGAATCATGGAAAACATGGCTAAGATATATAAACTCAAGGCGCCCATAACTGAAATAGTAATAATTTCTGCCGTTTTATTGGTAAACAAAGCAAGGATGCCGAAACACATATTGACTAAAAGTGCATTGGCAGGAGTTTTAAATTTAGCGTGAATTTCTCCTAAAAATACTGGCGCAAAACCCACCTTCCCAAATTCAAAAGTAGAACGTCCAGAGGCTAAAATCAATCCATGAAAAGAAGCAATTAAACCAAAAAGTCCAACCGTCAACAATAAGTGAAACAAAAGACTATTGGATCCGACTATTTGCCCCATCACTAAGGGAAGTGGTGAATCAGACGTTTCTCCTCCGATCCCATTTTTATAAACAATGGACTCCCAGCCTCCTACCCCAATGGCCGCAATAAATACAATAATGCAAAGAAGGACCAAAGTCAATAAAGCGGAACTAAACCCTTTTTGAATATCCTTTTGTGGGTTTTGAGCTTCCTCAGCTACATTGGCTAAACCTTCAATTCCCAAAAAAAACCAAATGGCAAAAGGTAAAGCGGCAAAGACACCGGCCCAACCATTGGGAAAAGCATTTTTCGCTAAGTTTGAATATTGAAAATGCGGCAAAGTAACTCCAGCAAATATCAAGATTTCAATGACTGCAATAATCGTAATAATCAACTCAAAAGTCGCAGCAGCTTTTACTCCATAAATATTCAAAGCGGTAAATAAAACATAGGCAGTAATCGCAATGCCAAGAATGGGGATATCAGGTAAAAACAGATTGAAATAAGCACCAACACCAAAAGCAATAGCAGGGGGAGCAAAAACAAATTCGATGATTTGAGCAATACCCGCTACAAATCCCCAATTGTCTCCAAAGGCTTTTTTAGTATAATCGAAAACGCCTCCAGCTCTCGGTATCGAACAAGCCAATTCCGCATAAGAAAAACTAAAACAAGTGTACAACACAATAATGATACCTGTCGCAATGGCCAAGCCCAAAGTACCTCCTTCCTTCAAGCCTAAATTCCATCCAAAATACATGCCTGAAATCACATAACCGACACCCAAGCCCCAAAGCATAAAAGGACTTAATACCTTCTTTAAATTTTCTGACATTTTAATTAATTATACTATTTTCCCAACATTGGGAAAATACGTTTGATATCTTCCATAGATGCAGGGGAACCATATTCGCAAATTTCAAAAGCCTCGGCATATTTAATTTGATCTATCTTTTCCTTTCCGTACCACTTTTCTAACGCTTTTCTGACTTCTGGATTTGGCTTTTGAACGCGTTTATTCAATAAATATTCTTTATGTTTCGCAGGATCTGAAGGCACTTCTTCTTCGTAATTGCCAATCCATGGCAACCACTCATAAAATTGCGACTGGTGGGCATCCAATCCTGCCAATTTTTTATCAATCACTTGTGTAATATCCACGGCAATGTCCGCTTGAAAAGGATTGGGTTTTTTAAAATTATCTTGAAAATAGAGAAATATTGGATTTTTCCTTAACGGTTCTACGTCTGGAGCAACGTTTGGAACTCCAACCATAAAGGCTGCATCTTGAACCAAAACTCCTGTATAACGATGATCTGGATGGTAATCATTCGTCCGTGGCGCAATCACCACATCGGCCTTCCACTCCCTAATTTTTCGAATAATTTCCATGCGAATAGACAAAGTAGGTAATAATTCACCGTCATGATTATCCAAGACATCATAAGAAACGCCCAAACGCTTGGCCACTTCCTTTGTTTCCGCAATTCGACGTTTGGCTAACATGCCTCCTCCTTGCGATTGATGGCCTGCATCTCCGTTGGTGACAGATAAAAATTTGACATGATGTCCCATAGCGACAAACAAGGCCGCAGTTCCACCTCCTTTTATATCGCAATCATCTGGATGAGCTCCAATCATAATGATTTGCAAAGGACGATCTTGCGCAAAGGCAAAACAAAAATTCAATAACAAAAATGAAAGAATCAATAATGTTTTCATAGGTTTATTGTAAAAAAATGGAAGGATGTTTTTCATCCCAAGAAGTTAAACGCTGATAATAATTGGCAAAGGCTAAAATGGTAGCCTCGTCATACAGATTTCCCAAAAAACTAATACTTGATGGTGTGTTGTTAGGAGTACTAAAACCAGAAGGCACACAAACAACTGGATGCCCCGTTAAATTGGATATCGGTAATTGTTTAGAAAAACTCGGGGCAATGACTACATCATATTTTTGAAAAAATGCATCCACTTGTTGCATCAAAAGATAACGGTGACGCTGCGCATTGATGTAATCAACCGCTGGTATGAATCGCGCCGTTCTAAATTGATTCGGCCAATCGTTTTTTCCTTGTTTAGTTAACTCGTCATCAATGTTAAAACGAGTCAATTCATCAAATTGCGCAGCACATTCAGCACCAATAATTAAGTCCATGATACTGAAAGAATATGCCTCCTCAGGGAAATCGATGGGCACAAGCTCAACACCAGATTTCTTCAATACCCGCAAAACCTCCCATTCCGAAGCCGTGGTATCTTTGATTTTATCAAAATAATTTTTGGCATATGCCACTTTTAGTTTTTTGATATTGGATTTTGACTGATAATTAAAAGGCCTATTGACAGCACTTAAATCCTTTCCATCTGCACCTCGAATGTATTCAAAAACCACAGCTGCATCTTCAGCAGAACGACAAATAGGCCCCACTTTATCCAAACTATAACTTAGAGCCATCGCGCCTGTTCTACTTACTCGTCCAAAAGTAGGCCTTAAACCTGTAGCCCCACAAACGGTGGAAGGAGAAACAATACTACCATACGTTTCTGTACCAATCGCAAAAGGAACCAATCCAGCGACGGTAGCAGAGGCAGAACCTGCAGAGGATCCAGAAGAACCGGATGTTAAATTCCAAGGATTCTTTGTTCTTCCTCCATACCAATAGTCACCCATGGCCAAAGCTCCCAGAGTGAATTTTGCCACCAATACAGCTCCAGCGGCTTGTAACTTTTGATAAACAAAGGCATCCTCTTCAATGATTTGATCTTTGTAGGGAGCCGCTCCCCAAGTAGTTTTGGTACGTTTAACGGCAAATAAATCTTTTAACCCATAAGGGATACCATGTAAAACACCATGATAAAGACCTTTTTTCAAATCCTCATCTGCTTTTTTTGCTTGTTGATATGCGATTTCTTCTGTCAAAGAAATGACACATTGTAAAGTATCTTGGTATTTTTTGATCCGATTTATATAAAATTTCGTTAATTCCAAAGAGGAGATTTTCTTATTTTTAATCAACCAAGCCAATTGATGCAAGGAATAAAAGGCCAAATCATTTTTATTTTTGGGCCATTTCACTTGATTTATTTGCTGCCAAACAATTTTGCTTTGCTTATTCCCGACTTTTAATGGGGAAATTTGTGAATTTTGCCATAGACTTAAGGGAACAGCGTTAGGCAATTTTTTTTGATGCTGCTGTTGAATAACCGATAAATTATCTTGCACATCAGAAAGGAGGGTATCGATTTCCGATTGACTTAATTCTAGATCAAAAATCTTAGTCGCCGAACGAATATCCTCTGAAGTAATTTTCTTTTCTTGGGCGAAAAGAACTAGTCCAGATACCCAGAGCAAAAACGTAAAAAGTAATTTTGTTGTGTTCATCATCGATTAAAAATTCATTTCGTTCAACTTTTCGGTCGGATTCATCATGTAGGTCAACAAAGTCCCGTCGTTTAATAATTCACACACCCGAAATCCACGGTAATCAGTTCCCCAATTTCCACCGATATGCGCATCGAATAAAAAAGGAATCTTTTCAAACATCTTCACCCCATCCTGATCATGTTCATGTCCGTGAAAAACAGCTTTAATTTTCGGATAATTACTGATTAAGTCAAAAAAGGGTTTATTTTGAATGGCATTTTTAGTCCAATTTTTTTGAGGAATATGCAAAAACATTAAAATGGGTTTTGAGGTATTGGCTTGATCTAGACTTGCTTTTAACCAAACTAAATCAGGCGACAAATATTCTCCTTTTTCATTTGACGTATCACCTAAAATAAGGGTGGCATGCTTGGTTTCTACCACTTGGTTCAAAGGAGAAGAAAAGACTTCTTGCCAATAATCAGAACTGACCATATCATGATTCCCACGAGTCACATAATGGGGCATTTGAAAGGCGTCCATTTCAGCTTTTGCTAGAGGCAACCATTTTTTTTCGTTGTGTATAATGTCTCCATTAACCACGCAAAAATCTAATTTACTTTTTTGATGAAACTGATTGATTTGCTGAATTGACCTTTGCAAATATTCTTCGAAAGGTGTTTTATCTTGACCATAATGTGCATCAGATGCAACCACAAAACGAAGTTTAACTTTTTTCTTTAATAAGTTGAAATCGGAGTAAGACAAAGCTTTTACCTCTCCACTTAACAAAACCAATGAGGCAAAAGAAATCTGTTGAAGAAAGGATCTTCTGTTAATTGTGTGTTTTTTCATAATAGGCTCAAAAATGAGTGAGAAATTAAAAAAATTAAGATTTAAAAGCAAAAAAAGTGGCCACATTTCTGCAGCCACTTTCTACTTAAAATAATATTCAAATTAATATCCTGCGTTTTGTTTCATGTAACCTGTTAGGTTAGATGCTCCATCGATGGCAGTTTGCGGAATAGGGAAAACACGCTTATTCTTGTCTGTATTTGACTTTTCAGTCCAAGCATCTTCGTATTTATCAAAACGAATTAAATCCGTTCTACGTTGCAATTCCCAATAGAATTCAAAACCACGCTCACGCAACAATAAATCTAAATTGATGGTTGACAATGAACTTGCTGGTGAATTAGAAGTACGAGATAAACGCACTTTATTCACATCTGCCAAGGCACCTGCTACATCATTTGATTTTCTTAATTTCGCTTCAGCACGCATCATATAAACATCCGCTAAACGGACAATCACTAAATCCGCTTCTCCAAAGTTACGACCAGATGACGATTTTTGGCTAAATTCATATTTCTCTACACGATAACCAGTGCTATAGTCACTACCAGGAATGGAGAAATCTACTATTTCTGTATGAACTACCGGAGCATAAGGAGCTTTACCTCTGGTATTGTATATTTTACCTACTTTATTTTTTCCGTCAGGACATTTAACAAACGCACCACTTGAATAAACTAAGCCATATTGTTGGCCTCTTAATATACCACGGTCAATTCTATACGTTGCAGGATCCACACATTCGATATCTGGATTAATGTTTTGTTTATAAAAACGAGGATCTGCAATAGCAGGATCCACAGAACCATAAGCTGAAACCCACGATTGGTAAAAATCAGAAGTAATAGCAGGACCATCTGTTCCATTGGCACCGGGATAAGCAGGCAATGGACGTTGATCATTCGCTAATGAGAAATAAGACATACGATTATGGCCATTCAAATCCGAACGTTGATCAATAGCAAAAACCAATTCTTTATTTCCATGATTATTGTTCGAGAAAACATCCCAATAATCAGATGATAAAGCATAATTTCCTGAATTGATAATTTTATCAGAATACTCAATTACCTTATCCATATCTTCTGACTTAAACGTATGCTTCGCAGCATAAATATCTCTCCAAGATGCAGCGTTAAGATGTAATTTAGCTAACAATCCCCAAACTCCAGCCTTTGTTAAACGACCTGGTCCAGATGATGTTTCCAAAATTGGTTCAACATCTAACAATTCTTTTTTGATGTATTCAATCGCTTGATCTCCACGAAGAATAGCCGAAACATCTCGTAAGTCTTCTTTCGATAAAGCCAAACCATATAAATCTAACATCAACATGTTGTAATAAGCACGCATTCCACGCGCTTCAGCTACATACAATTTAGAGGAGGCATCCTTATTCAATTTCAAGGAATTGATAGCAGTCACACTACGAGCAATACCTGCAACAATTGCGTTCCAAGTATTTCTTACGTTCGGGTCAGTACTTGTCGTTTCGTGTTTATGTAATGAAAGATAAATTCCATTATCGCCCCAATCCGTACCACCACGATAAGGTAAAATTGCCTCATCAGTTGAAATTTCTTGCAAAGCAAATAAAGTAGTGTGTTGGAAAATGGTAGGCAAAACTGCATAAACTGGGGCAATCATACCGTCAGCAGCTTGCTTATCTGTCAGATTCGCTGCGTTATATTCGTCTAGGATAATTTCTTCCAAATTAGTACATCCCGCCAAAGCGAAAACGGCTAAAGTTAAAGTTGCTATTTTTTTAAAGTTTTTCATTTTTATTAAAAAATTAGAATGTTAGATTCAAACCAATAATGAAAGATTTTGCTTTTGGATAACTTAAATAGTCAATTCCATAAGATAATACTCCATTGATAGAATTGTCTTTGTTTACCTCTGGATCAAAGCCGTCGTAATTTGTCATTACCCATAAGTTTTGACCAGTTACAGATAAGCGAGCTTTAGAAATAAATTTACTGATACCTAATTTTTGGGTATTCAATTGATATCCTAAAGACAAGTTATTCAAACGTAAGAAAGAACCATCTTTCAAATAACGCGTTGAAACGGGTGCTGCATTATTGATTGACTCTCTAGCATCAGCAAATGCAGAAGGAATTACGTTGGTGTTCTTTGCAATCTTCAACTTATAGAATGATGAGTTAGCAGTGTTATCATAAATTTTATTCCCTGATACACCATTGAATTGAAGAGATACATCAAATCCTTTGTAAGCTGCATTTAAGAAGAAGTTGTACTGCGTGGTTGGTAAAGCCGTTCCAGCTGCAATACGATCTTTATCTGTCACAATACCATCTTTATCAGTATCTGCATAAGTACTTACACCATTGGCATCAAATCCAGTAAATTCTTTCAAGAAAAATGTACCGATAGGTTGTCCGTTGATATAACCATTGATAGTTGCGGAAGTCAAACCTGATCCAGAAGCAGAACCTGAAGGAATAACGGTGTAAGGAGAACCCGTCACTTCATTTTTAATCAATGTCAAGTTTCCTCCAACATTGAATTTCATGCCTGATTGAGTTTGGAATTTATAATCTAAATCCATTTCTAAACCACTATTAACAATTTCCATGTTATTAACATTCGCCCAAACAGAAGTAGCAGGTTGAACTGGATCCGCGGGAATTACTTCCAACAAGATATTATTAGAAACTTTTCTAAAATAATCAACCGATCCACTTAATGCTCCATTGAACAATCCGAAATCCAAACCAATGTTAGACTGAACTGATACTTCCCATTGAATATCTGGATTAGCCAAGCGAGAATAAGTAATACCTGCAGGGTAACTAGATGTTAAATCCAAAGGATAAGAAGTAGTTCCACTGACAGTCGCTGTGAATAAAGGTTGAGTAATTTTTGGTGGAATCTCTTGATTACCGGTTTTACCCCAACCTCCACGTAATTTCAAATTACTAATCGCTGATGAATTCTTTAAGAAATCTTCTTCAGAAATTCTCCATCCCAAAGAGAAGGAAGGGAAAATACCATATTTGTTATTAGCACCAAACTTAGATGAACCATCCGCTCTAACCGTTCCTGTTACCAAATATTTTTCTTTGTAATTGTAATTCAAACGTCCGTAAAACGATTGCAATTCATTGATAAAAGCAGAACCCGCTGGCTTATTAGTGGCTAATGTTAACTCTTGACCAATTCCTGGATTGTAAATTGGCTCAGTAGGAACAATTGGAAATTTATTGATACTCCAAGTCCTCCATTGATATTGAATCTTTTGATAAGAATGACCGATCAAGGCAGTGAAAGAGTGATCTCCAATTGTTTTATCAAAAGTTAAATAATTCTCTATCAATTCATTTTTATTACTTGTATTGTACGTATCTAAACGACCATCTTGCTTAGGAACTAAACTCCCTAAGGATTGAACATCTCTAACCGAAGTAGAATTGTCATAACCATAGTTCAATCGATAAACCAAGCCTTTCGCCAGCTTCAACGAAGGTGAAATATTGGCAATGAATCGATTGGTTGTGTTAAAATCTTTAAACAAACTCAAGATTAACAAGGGGTTAGTTGCATTTAAAAATTTAGCAGGAGATTTTCCATCTGCTTCATAAACCGGCAAAGTTGGGTTATTTGACAATGCTGTACCTAATAAACTTTCGATAGCTGGTCTTTCATTAATGGTATTTGAGTAATTCAAATTAGCATCAATGACTAAACGGTCATCCCAGAATTTTTGGTTCAAATTCATCCGACCTGTTAAACGATCTAATTGGTTATTTTTCAAAATACCTTGTTGCATTTGTGCGCCAAAAGCAGCAAAATAAGTTAACTTATTTGCTCCCCCACTTAAAGACAAATTATGGTTCTTTGTTAGAGCTGTACGAGTGATTTGATTTTGCCAATCAGTACTAGCACCAAAATCTTCTAAAGTTCCACCGGTCGCTGGCACTTGCTTACGAAACTCTGAAGCCGATAATACAGGAAGTGGATTTGCAATCGTTGAAAAACCGTAGCTTGTCGAGAAATCCATGGTTGAAACTCCCGCCTTACCTTTCTTGGTAGTAATCAAAACAACACCGTTAGCACCTCTAGCACCATAAATGGCTGTGGCGGATGCGTCTTTTAATACGTCGATGGTTTCAATATCTTGTGAATTCAAGAAATTTAAAGGATTTCCTCCTCCTGTACTTGAATTATCTAAAGCTAATCCGTCAATAACAAATAAAGGCGTACTTCCTGTACGCAAACCTCCTGGTCCACGAATGGTTATTCCTTGTGTTCCACCCGGCTCTCCAGTAGCAGAGGTCACATTCACACCCGCTACTTTTCCTTGCAATAATTGTTCAGGTGAGTTAATGATACCTTTATTGAAAGCTTCACTCTTTACAGATTTCACAGATCCTGTAACGTCTCTTTGTTTTTGAGTTCCGTAACCCATAACAACTACTTGCGCTAAGTCTGAAGCAGTCGAAACTAGGGCAACATCAATTGAAGTCTTGTTACCAACTTCCATTTCTGTTGAATTATATCCAACATAACGGAAAACCAATACAGTCTTTCCATTGGGAACAGTAATCGAATATTTACCATTAGCATCAGAACTAGCTCCTTTAGTTGAGCCTTTGATGACAATACTTCCACCAATCAATGCTTCGTTTGTCTTTGAATCGTACAATCTACCGGTTATCGACATAGAAGCGTTTTGTGCAAAGGAATTTTGAGAAAAGATTCCCAAAATCACGAATAAAAATATTCGTAGGTTCTTCAGACTACTGGTATTTTTGGGAAAATACCAATGCTGATTTTGTAACTTTTTTTTCATAATTAAAAGTTTTTGGGTTAAAAATTAAATTTTGAACGATAAAATAATACACAGTGAATCTCCAAAAGAAGAAACATCAAAGTAAAAATTCCAGACAATTTAAAGTCTAATTCAAAAGTAATTCCAAAAATGAAATTAAAGATTAAGGAATTATTAAGTAAGTAAAAATAAATCAATTCTTTAAAAAATGCAATTTTTACCGAATTTCTATTCATAGAATATCCGGCTGAATTTATACGTTAAAAAAAATATATGATAAATAATGGTAGAACTATTTTCCTTTGAACCTGGGTGCTCTTTTTTGAATAAAAGACATGACACCCTCTGAAAAGTCTTCTGTCCTTCCAGCTTGAGATTGAAATTCAGCTTCTAAATTCAAGGATTGTTTCAAATTGAGTTGAGACACCTGTTGGAAGGCCGCTTTCATGAAAGCAAGGGCTCTTGTTGGTTTTGCCGCATACTGATGAACTATTTCTTCAACCCTAGCTTCCCAATTCTCTTCTTTAATAACTTCGGTAACCCAACCCAATTGCTTGGCTTCCTCCGCTGAAATTTTTCTTCCACTTGATGCAATTTCAAACGCTTTGTGATAACCAACCGTTTGCATCAAAAATGCCGTACTTCCTGCATCTAAGGTTAAACCTATTTGTATAAATAATTCGGAAAAATAAGCTGTTTCTTTGGCTAAAATCAAATCGCATGCCAGTGCTAAACTACAACCCGCTCCTGCCGCTGGACCATTCACTGCTGCAATAATGGGCTTCTCCAAATTTCTTAAAGCCAAAATCATGGGATTATAGGTCTCCCTTAACACGTTTCCTAAATCAGGTTCCACTAATCCTGCTTTCAAATCAGCCCCTGAACAAAATGCTTTTCCGTTTCCCGTAATAAGCAAAACTCGCATTTCATCCGAAATCTGTGCTTTTTCAGCTACATCTCTGATCTCGTGTATTAAACCCGCATTTAATGCATTGAATACTTCTTCTCTGTTCAACTTCAACTTCCAGATACTAGCGTGCTTTTCAAGGGTTAAAAACTGGTAGCTCATATATTATGATTTGGGATGATTAATCGTTTCGAATTTATATAACCAAGTTAATGCTATATTTTTGGCTTTCAACTTTGCTTCCTCGGTTTTGGGACCCTCAAATAATGAATCCAAATTATGATTAAATAATTCTATCCAATGTTCAAAATGTTGGGGAGTTAAGGGCTCCATTTGATTGACTTTCAAATGCGGTTGCATGGGGGCCCCTCTATACTTGTTGCCATCCAATAAAAGCATTTCCCAAAAATCGTACATTTTAGGAAGATGATGAGACCAATCCACTTTGGCCACATCAATGAAAACATGTCCAACCATATCACTAGAAGTCATATTTTTGTAAAATGCATCTACAAAAGTCTTGATATCTTCCTTCGTTTCAATGTCGCGTTTCATTTTCTTGTTTTGACTTTTATCAACACTCGAGCTCCAACTAATTTGCCTACTTTAATCCCCTCATCCAATGCAGGTCTAAAATGAATTCCTCCATACAATCGAGAAATTGAGGCTTCATTGGCAGCTTGCACAAAAGAAGTGAATTGACGAGGCGGTAAACCATAGGGCATTTCTGTAGAGTCTGAAAAGGCAACATTATCCCCTAGAACCTTAGTTAAAACAGTAGCCGCGGAACCTGATATGGTACTGTGACCAGAGATATATTCAGGAAATGGAGGTGTTTGTAAAACGGGTAACCAAGCTTTATCAATGCTCGCATTTATCACGGTTTCAGGCCTGATACGAATGGAACGATATTTTTCATCCCAACATGCAATGAATCCGTCAAAAATAGCAACAGAGGTCATCATCAAAGCCTCCGCTGTCTCCATATGTGATTTTTTCATTTGACGGGCAACTTGACCTGCGATACCTAGCCAGTGGCCACCCGGCGACATTTTCTTTGTTGCAAACATGGCATGGCCAGAAATATTCATCTTAAAGGGATTGCAATCCCAAAAATTTGCGATATTTCTTTGTTCCTCCGATAAATGATTGACCATTTCATAAACTTCCATTACTTCTTTGTAGTAAGGACTACCTTTCGTTAAATCAAACTTAGAAGGCTTGGGTGCTTTATATTGACTCGAAGAATCCAAAACAACCGGACGAATTTTTGTCCAATAAGGCTCCACTGCATCAATATAAGCAGGAGGAGTTGGCGTCCATGTTCCAGGTAAATTGGTAACGGTATATCTAAAACCTCTTGTTTGCTTATAATTGTCTTTTGAAGCATATTTCATGATAGACTCCGCTACAGAATCTCCAAAAGCAATGGATCGATTGTAAACATCCGAAGGAATTCCCGTCTTTTTATAATCCTCTTCCAATTTCTTATCAAATTCTCCATATAATTCTTGCGCAAAAGTCAAATTTTTACCTACCCTTAAAAATGCTCTTACAGAAGCTAATGGAAAACAATATTCTTTCCCAGGTTCTGGCTTGGCTACCTTCTGAAAACTATTCAATTGCCCAACCAATGATTGATAACCTTTTTCACCCGGTAATGCAGCCTCATACGCCGCAATACTTGCATATAGATAAATTCTAGAAGAAACCGGAGGTGCAAAAATATCATGAATGATACTTTCTGTTAACATGGTTTCCGAACGAATCAAAAATTCAGGGTTAGAGGCTGCTTTTTGATAATCTACGTTTTTTGTTTGACAAGAAAGAAAAGTCAACGAGACCGCAGTCAATAGAATGAAATATTTCAACATACCCAAGGGATTAATCATCCTGCAATTTACAAATTAATGTACTTAGTAAAACGAATTCATCATCAAATTTCTCAATGCCTTTCTATTGAAAAGCAGATTGCAAAGAAGGAAATCCAATATAATCCCCTAACAATGTTACATTCCTTGCTTTTGCGACAGTCTTCAGTGATTCAAAATGGCCAACACGAGGCAAAGCGGAAGGAATAAAGTAAGTTTTTAAAAATTGTAAACCTTTCAAACTTCCAGTATAGTACATTAATTCGTTAGCGATATCTGTTGGGTGAGTCTCTTTTTGTAAAGATGTGACAGAGATCAGCTTTTTGCCTTCCGGAGCATACGAAGGCTGAACATTGCTCAGGCATGAAAAATGTAAAATATTACCCGCATTTTGGGGAAGCAAATGAATTAGTTTCGATTCATTTGGAAATTCGTCAGCAGAAAAATAATAGGTTGAG
>Ga0114962_10001600_pt1 | contig 19369 bp, 24 predicted proteins | sample C_130820_MF_Meta_FD_87017 | JGI IMG/M metagenome (GOLD analysis project Ga0114962, IMG submission 87017) | Freshwater microbial communities from Lake Croche, Canada to study carbon cycling - C_130820_MF_MetaG | ecosystem: Environmental > Aquatic > Freshwater > Lake | place: Lake Croche, Canada... | reverse complement strand
GAGTTACCGCAACGCCTGACCGTGTCGACAAAAGTAATTTAGGCAGCTACTTTGACGAAGTGGCATACGAGATAGGACTGCTAGATCTCATTAAAGAAAAGCATCTGTCAAAGATTTTTGTAAAGTCAGTACCGCTTAATATAGATTTATCAAATGTACGAACAATCGCAGGCGACTTTAACGAAGCGGATCTAGGCGAGGCTTTAGCACCGTACTTAGAAGCTGCGGCAGACTCATTAACTGAGCACGCTACAGGGCGTAAAGTATTAGCTTTTTTGCCGCTAATTAAAACTAGTCAGACATTTGCACAAATGTGCAAGTTACGCGGTTGGAAAGCAGAACACGTCGACGGTAATTCAAGCGACCGCGAGCAGATCTTGTCACGATTCGCTAGCGGTGACTGCAACCTTCTATGCAATTCTATGCTTCTTACTGAAGGCTACGACGAGCCGTCTATTGATTGCCTAATGGTTTTAAGACCTACACGCAGTAGGGCTTTGTATTCGCAAATGATCGGGCGCGGCACTCGCCCTATGCCTAATAAAGACCATTTATTAATTATAGATCCGCTATGGCTGACAGGTAAGTTGTCGCTCATTAAGCCTGCTCATTTAATAGCCGAGAGCGACGAGGTAGCGGACATCATGTCCAATATTAACAATGTGCAAGAGGCTTTAGATTTAGAGGTGATGCAAATTGACGCACAGAAAATTCGCGAAGAATCGCTGCGCAAAAAGCTAGCGCGTGAGGCAGGTATATCAAAGTACCGCAGTAGAAATCTAATAGATCCTATATCTTACGCACTAGATTTGCACAATACTCAGTTGGCCGATTATTCCGAAACGATGAAATGGCACTACCAGCCTGCTACAGAAGGCCAGATCAAAGCTCTTAATAATTTTGGATTTGATGTGCAAAGGGTGCGTAACCGAGGACACGCATCTAAATTGTTAGATCTACTTTTTACTCGCAGCAATTCCAAGCTAGCAACCCCAAAGCAAGTGAACTGGATTAGAAAGATGGGTCATCCATCGCCAAACACGGCAACATTTACCGAAGCTAAAGATTATTTAGATAAAATATTTAATAAATGCATTCCAATTAAAGCATAATAATTTCCATGAAAAAAATGAAAAACTATACGCAGTGTCCCCATTGCGGAAATAATATAATACCAGCATCACTGTTAGGTAGTATTAAAAGTGAAAAGAAATCAGCAGCGTCTCGCATAAACGGCTTAAAAGGAGGCAGACCAAAAAAGAAATGAGTTACGCAAACGACTGCATGAGATCCGTTGAATATTTATTTGATAAATACTGCAAAAACTTAGAAGAACCAGTATACATGAGTAAAAAAACAATAAACAAAGTACAGGAAAAGAAATCACGAGGGTCAGCCAATCCAATCAGTGAAGAAGAAAAATTAGAAATAATTAAACTTTGGAAAAGCGGACACAAAATGAGTTCGATAGGAAAAGACTTAAATAGATCCGTAAGTTCAATTTCAAATATTTGTAACGAATTAAAGCAACATGAACTACTTAAAAGAAGCCAGTGATATAGTTTTAGGTGATCGTAATTCTTCTTACGGTAATCCACGCGATGATTATATAAAAACTTCTAAGATATGGTCTGGATTACTAGCACACAAACTTAAGGAAGATATTACTCCAGAGGAGGCAATGCTTATGATGGTCGGACTTAAAATGAGCCGTGAAGTTTATAAGCATAAAGATGACAACATAACAGATATGATCGGATATATATTATGTTATATCTGGTCAGTAACAGGAAAAAAACCCGAAAACTAACATGAACGGCAAAGGTGACTCACCACGAAATTGCTTTAGTGATCAGTTTCGTAATAACTTTGAAACTATCAACTGGGGCAAACGTGAACGAAAACGAAAAAAACTTACTACTAATACAAGCAGCAGACGCGATGTTACTACTAATGAAGAACAACGCAGGATATCCGATGAGTATGGAAGAGGCTATATTAACCAGTGATGTATTTAATCAATTGATGCATTTTAAATCAAACGTAGAAATATATATTATTACACCGATAGATCCTGCTAACAATTAACGTCTAAAACCCATGCAACTATTAGACCGAGCTAGATCGTATCTAGCAAAGTGCCCTCCAGCCATATCAGGAGCAGGAGGCCATAATACAACATTCACCGTTGCCGTAGCTTTGACTCACGGCTTTAATTTATCGCGAGCCGATGCGACCATGCTTTTAAAAGAATATAATTTAAAATGCAGCCCTGCTTGGAGCGACAACGAACTAAACCATAAAATTAATGAAGCTATCAAAACTGAACATGATAAGCCTGCTGGTCATCTTGCTAACACTGATCATAATAAGCCTAACGTGTCGCCTTCAGGTAAGTTTATCATTCGCAGAATCGATAGCAGACCTGCTCAGTCCAATCTAAGCGGCGTAGATGCTACCAAAGCGTTTTTAAATGCGGTATTTAACGAGCACGATTGGATCTGTATAACTACCGACGCACGATTCGACGAGCAGCGCGGCAAATGGTTTCCAGCTTCTAGCGGAACTTTTATGTCACGCGGAAAGTGGTTTGATATGTTTCCAGATTCGATGTGGAGCGATAAGCCGCAGGGTGCATGGATTCGTATCAACCCAACTAATACAGACAGATATGATGGAAGCGATTCTAACGTGTCTGCGTACCGTCACGTCCTTATCGAATTTGACGAGCTACCCAAGTATCAGCAACTGGCCATTATCACTGAGTGCAGGCTACCTATAAGCTGCGTGATTGATTCAGGCGGCAGGTCGCTCCACGCATGGGTAAAGGTAGACGCTACAAATAAAGAGGAATGGGAATCTCGCAGAGATACCGTTTACGAATATCTATCGGACTATAATCCATGTGAATCAAATAAAAATCCTAGCAGGTTCAGCCGTTTGGCTGGTATCATGCGCGGAGATACCGAGCAGAAACTGGTATCGCTTAAAATTGGATTTGATACTTGGGAGGAATGGATCGACTGGAGAGATCAGAACGAGATCATAGAACCTAACAAGCCTAGCGAACTGTTAGCTTATGACACAGACAACGACCCTAATAGTATTTTAGGTAAACGCTGGCTATGCAAAGGCGGCAGCTTGACCATAGTAGGCCAGTCTGGAATTGGTAAGAGTTCTTTTGCGATGCAGATGGCACTTACCTTTGCGTTAGGTAAGAATTTCTTTGGCATCACACCAATTAAGCCGCTACGGATCGCTCTAGTGCAGGCAGAAAATGATATAGGAGATCTTTCCGAAGCATTTAAGGGCGTAGTATCTGCGATGCATATAAGTAACGCAGAGATGAATCTGCTAGACGAGAATGTACGCTTTTACGATGAGACCGTAAAGACTGGAGACGAGTTTATACGCCTCGCTCGCTCGATTATTATCAAGCACAAGGCAGACATGATATTTGTAGATCCGCTTTTATCATATGCAGGCGACGACATCAGCGAGCAGAAATTTATGTCATCTTTTCTGCGCAATAAACTTAATCCAGTACTTCAAGATACAGGATGCGTCTGGGTATGGCTGCATCATATGCCGAAACCCAAGAACGACCAGCAGGCAGGCACATTGTCCGACATGGCCTACGCAGGCGCAGGATCGGCAGATTTAACGAACTGGAGCCGAGAAGTTGCGGTACTTAAGCGCGAGGAAAAGGATCTTCCAGTATTTTCGTTCACCTTGACCAAAAGAGGCAAACGTGCAGGTATGACAGGTCTGGATGGAAAACCGACGACATCAGTCAGACTTAAGCACAGCGAATCAGGCATATGTTGGGAGTATTCCAAGTTTGTACCGATTAAACCCAAGAAAAGTTACACAGCATGAACCTGCGTGAACTATTCTGTCAGATGCGACCGCGCAAGCACGACCGTGATTTTACTCAGTCTGCGGTTGTATCGTACATTATGGAAACCTGCGACTATGATCTAGCTCAGGCCACTCAGACATTTCACTATCTGCGTAACCGTAGGATAATAGTCTTCAAGCGTCCGCAGTATATGTGGCAGGGTTGCAGTTATGTGCCTGAGCAGACCATTCAGGAAACTATCGCAGACCTTATGCGCCGTATCGATAAGCTAGAATTTGATAACAAAATGCTGAAAAATAAATACAACGACCACTTAAAGCAATTCCACGAATGAAAATTATAAACGACGCGCGATTTGATGTTGCGCACACATTCAATCCAGACACGCCAGACAATTCTACGGATGGCCAGTCAATTGCTACCTTAAATGGTGATGACTGCCCACTAGTATTTAATCGGTGCAACTTTGTCGGCGGCTTTGTGCACTGGGGATGCAAAGTAACCTCATACTTTGACGGTGAAATGCCGATTGTACCGCTCGATATTACGTTTAATGACTGCACATTTAGCGATGGTACTAGCCGAGCATACGATCAGGTTAGAGGCGGCAGGATTACGTTCAACCGTTGCAAGTTCACTAATACTGGCAGGCGTAAACGCACAACTAGCGCATATTTAAGCCTAGCCGAGACCTGCGACATAGGCATTAAAGGCGGCGCGTTTGATATTACTTTTAACGACTGCTCACTTAACGATATACTGCTAGGTGATTGGACCATTTACGACCAGATCAAACGGCCAAAGACTAGGCGAGTTACCTTAAACAACTGCGTCAACCCGAACGGCGGCAAAGTGATTGTACGCGGCAGATACTGCGATGCAAAATCTATCGTTGCCAATAACACGCCCGCATCAATCTATGTTTGGCCTACCTTTATTACTTGGCTATATTGGCAGTATAATCAACGATTTGGCGACAAGCGTAAAAACATACTTGGTGAATTTATAATCAATCCTAACGAAACAACATGAACTCTATTAAATTATTCTTCGCAAATTTGCTAAACAAAATCAAAAGTTTGTTCGTAAAAGTAGACGCAGTTGAGGACAAGGCAGAGGCTTTGCAGGCCAAACTCAAAACGGCTGTTCAGGACGTTAAAAAAGACCTTAAATGACATGGTTGCACAGATGGTTGCTAAGCATGGATGCTATGGGGTGGTTGAAATGACCTTTTATGGTTGCACAGTGGTTGCAGAAAGATGCTAGTACCTAGATGCTACTTACCTAAAGGTAAAGGAACGCTTACACTTTAAGCTCCTTCGGGCTTAAGTCGCGTTCAGAGACCAAACAAAGACAAAAAAACCGCATATCGTTAGAATTGCGGTTAGAATCGATTTAAATGAGTTTTGTTACTTTATGGCTACGTTGGTATCAAAAACAAAAAATAATCGATTGTGGGCTATATGCTATTCGTTTAAAGGGCTATTGGCAGTCTTCGTCTATCTCGTTTTGCTTGTAACCTAAAACTACCATAGCGGTCACGAGCACCGCGATGATAATTACCGCCGCTAGATCAACTAAGCCGTTATATATGGATTTCATGGTTTAAAGGTGGTTGCAGAACACTACGCGCGCGCGATACTTGTCGCATCAGACTTTGCGTTCAACCAATTGACCAGACCCATCTCGCAATAGTAAGGCAGATCGTCAATGTACTGATCGATTACAGTTATGCCTAACTCAGGCTTGGCCAATTTGTAATAGCCTACGTCGCGCAGTGTGCGATGCACAAATTGTTGGTGCTCATAGTTTTCGGTGTCGTTAGCCTCCATCCACATCTGCATAAATGCGTCGAGGACATCGTGATAAACGCCGTCGCATTGGGCTGCGTTAAGCTCGTCGCGTATTGAGTACAATTCTTCGAGCATTGGCCCATCAATATCGTATAGGTACATTGTTAATTTTTTGCGGTTCATGGGATTATAATTTTAATGATTCTATTGGATCTACAGGATAATCATAAAATTCATGCTCTAATGTTGCTGCGACTATCCTAGTTAATATTGTAGGATGTAATCCTTTATGTTTTACATTACTAATTTTGGTGCAGTAACCAAATTTAGAATTATACCAACCATAGTGCGCAGTGTTTGCGCTTTCTAAACCGAATTTTTTTTCTATAAGTTTACGTTGTTCTGCGTAAACCGCTTGTGCTAAGGCAGCTTTGGCCTTTTTAGCTTCTTGTATTAATTGTTCTAAGTTCATGGTATTATTATTTATCTCCTAAGTAAAAGTTGCCGTGGTTATCGATGCGTAGCGCGCGTGTGTCGCCTGCGTCGCTGAGTTTATGCATATGCTTAATGCAGGTGATCGTTTTAGCTCGGATGTGCTCCAGAGCAGAGTCCACCATCATTTCTATATCATCATCGAAGTCTGGTGAGCTGCTTTCAATTTTTGCCGCTAGTGATTGCGCAATTTTGTATGCAATTTCATTGGATTGCGTAAGTACATATCTAACTGTATTGGTATTTTTTGTTGTCATTTGGATTATAAGTTAGAAGAATAAGCTACTGCGTAATTTTTAGCTCTGGCCGAAGGAATTTTAGCAGTTGCGTAAGAAATATGTAAATTTCTGGTATTTTGTGATGTCGATGGTGCATCAGCAGTTACCGACTCAATATATGAAGATAAACTGTCATTGTTTAGTACATCAAAACGAAAGCATTCAATTAAAGCATAATTAAAAGTTTTTGATGCGCTTGTGCGTGTCGCAACGACTTTGCCGTTTTCATTAGTAATTGTGTGAACAATTTGACCGTTAGATTTAACCGAGTGATTAATGATATATTTCATGGGTTTAATGATTTTGATTACACACTGAGTAAAAGCTATCGATAGGTTCAACGCAAGTTTATTTTTAATTATTTTTAACTATTTTTTCATAGGACCTATCTTTATTCTTAAAATCTGCTACCAAGGTGATCAATTAACCTTACCCGACATTGACTAACCTTGACGTAGTTGACTTGCAGTCGCCATCGCAACGGCTCAAAACTGGCGTAGGGTCGCGCAATTACACCACCGAAAAGCTAGACCCAGACAAGCGCGAGTCGATTATCAAAGGTTTAAAGGCAGGCGGCTCAGTTGTAGGATTAGCGCAGAAGTACAGCGTGTCAGATCATACCGTTATCGCAGTCAGGCGCGAACTGGAGCAGTCAGATCCAAACGCAGCACTGGCAATTTACAGGAGATCAGCTTCTGGCACACTTGCGCGAGTCGCAGCCAAAGGTGCGGAACTACTTGAAAAGGCGATAGATAACATAGATCCAGCAGATTTGAAGCCCGGCAATTTGAGTGCAATCGGTCTCACCGTGGCTATCGCTGCCGATAAAGCATTGAGCTTAGCTGGTGAAGCTCAAGTAGTTACAGAGCATCGGCTCACAGTTGACGTACATTCAGTCAATATGATGCTAGCGCAGGCCAGTATCAACATAAAGCAGGTGCATGATGACGATGTGATTGACATAAGTGCCTCATCATCAGCAACTAAAAGTAATTCATTCGCACAATAGGCATTATGTTAAATAACTTTTGTGTTCCGCAACTAAGTCGATGATAACCAACAACTTGCACAATATTATAAGGCTAGGGGAGGGGGGGATGCCTTGCTCTTATAAGGGGTATTTTGGTGACGCATTACCTCTCCGAAAATTTTTTATGCAAAAGCCCTTTTCACGTTTGGTGCAAAGCATAGCACATCGGAGATACCTATTAGACGTAGTGGGATCAATTCCGAGGATAGGAGTTGGAGCCTCTTAACGTGATTAATTTATGGAAGCAAAAATACATATAACCTTAATCATCATAGCTTTATTTATAGCTATAGGTGTAATATTAGTAATAACCAACGATCAGAGATGAGTGAATACATACAGCCTGCCGAGGTGGTACAATTTTGCATTAGTGAAAAGCAACTAGCTAAAGATCTCGGTCTTGGCCAACCTGAGCTTGCTAAAAGGCGTATAGCCAAGTTGATAAAGGGTGAGCATTGGGATTACAAAGGAATGCCCAAGCAGACGTTTTATCATTCAAATGGGGTGGATGCTATGAAGTTGATGTTAAACATCGATATAACGCCAAAGGAGCCTGTTGCCGAGCCTGTTGAGAATAAAGTGATTAGAGTTAAAGAGATACCAAAGATAAAAGCTAACACGATGATTGCAACGCATGGACGCCCCGGCTGGTGGACCGACCAAGAGGCCATTGTCTTTGCTAACAAGTTTGCCAACAAGCGCATGATACTTGTCGAGTACGAAGGCAAACGCGTACCTTGCAAAGTAAAGGCAAGTCACAATTTCATATCGGGCATGGTAATACCTGTACGCCAATACGACAACATCCTTGTTGCCGCCCGACACCCAAGATTCGCAGGTATATGGTAAAGGAAATATATGCCACTCAGCAAAAAAGGAAAAAAGATATTAGGTAATATGAAGGAAGAATATGGAGAAAAAAAAGCAAAACAAGTCTTCTATGCCTCAATCAACGCAGGCAAAGTCAAAGGTGCGGAAAAAGGTGGCTACACCTACAAAAAGAAATGATCGACCAACCTCTGTTTGCGTTCGGGGAGATAGTGTTCCACAAGACGGAGGATCTACCGGGTATCGTTACAGGAATTCTTTATACGGCCGATGGGGGAACCCTTTACCAAGTGACATGGCAGGGGAGAATGACGGACGACCACTTCGCCGCAGAATTAACGAGAGACCGCCCTTACTTCGTGAAATCTGGAGACGCGGAAGACGTATAGTTAATTCTCCTAAATTATGGTTAGCCAAGTGGTATCTTAAAAAGCAGAGCACATTTTCAACATGGTCTATCAAAGTTATGGTAGACTATGTAACAGACTTTCATTATGACCAAAACCGATAAGCAGATCGCAGGCTACGTTCCTACGCCGCATCCAGTGCTATACGCTCCTACGCTTGAAGATATCAAGGCGTTAGTGGCAGAGCATGGAGCGGAGGAAACGGCTCGCAGATTGCAGATTCGGGAAGATAAGATAATGGCCGAAAAGATGGACCCATTTCGTCATGGGTATGAGCCGCCGCACTGGAAAGATGCCGATAAGCTGATGCTTGAATATAGGGATCTGCTAGTTATGGGTGGTAATCGTGCAGGCAAGACTGAGTACGCGGCCAAGAAGTTAAATCAGATCATGGCTAATAAGGCAGAGTCTAGGGTATGGTGTCTGCATACAACTAATCAAAGTTCCATACAGATGCAGCAAAATGTGGTGTGGAAGTATCTGCCGCCTGAATTTAAGAACGCTAAGAAAACAAAGATTACTAATATTTCTTATACGCAAAAGAACGGATTCTCTGATAATAGTTTTGTACTGCCTAATAAGAGCCAGTGTTTCTTTATGAACTACGCTCAAGACAAGCGAGTAATTGAGGGCGGAGAGTGCGATATGATATGGTGCGATGAGTTAGTACCACTGGACTGGATCGAGACGCTGCGCTACCGTTTAGTTACTAGGAATGGGGTGCTGCTAGTTACGTTTACCCCAGTGACTGGTTACAATCAGACCGTTAAGGAATATGTTGCAGGATGTAGGTTTCAAAAGGCTAAGAAAGCGGAACTACTATCTAATGCAATTAATGTGCAGGGTCTGCCTGCTGGTACTATGCCGTATACTGCTAAGTGTCACGGCAAGAACGCTGCTATTATTTGGTTTCATTCGAATATGAATCCGTATTCGGATTGGGATAATATGAAGCGCACACTGCAAGGCAGAAATAGCTATGAGCTAAAGATTCGTGCGTATGGATGGGCTGAGTCACTGACAGGTTCACATTTTCCTAGATTTGGTGAGAATAACATTATTGCTCCTGACAAGATACCGCGTCTAGGTACAAATTATATGGTGATAGATCCAGCAGGTAGCCGTAACTGGTTCATGCTATGGATGCGAGTCGATGACCAAGGCAGAAAGTACATTTACCGCGAATGGCCAGATATCAGCGTCGGCGAATGGGCAATTGCAGGAGATAAAGCGGACGGCAAGATGGGACTTGGACAAAAGAACGGTGCAGGCCGTGGAATTGATGCCTACAAAGAACTGATACGCGATCTAGAAGGTAAAGAAATTATATTTGAAAGATATATCGATCCAAGAGCAGGAGGAACGCAGGCCGCAGGTAAAGACGGCGGCACTAGTTTAATTGAGTTACTTGAGGCAGATCCTGCAATGTTTTTTACGCCAGCCGCAGGCATACGAGTTGAGGAAGGCGTGGCAATGATTAATGACTGGCTAGACTACGATCCATCACAACCAATTTCTACTATTAACGAGCCTAAACTCTACGTTTCATCTGAATGCGAAAACTTGATCTATTCACTGCGTGAATGGACTGGCGCGGACGGTGAAAAGGGAGCCACTAAAGATCCTATAGACGGACTAAGGTATTTGGCCGTTATGCATCCAGAACATCACGATAAAAAATCATTCGCTGCTGTTGGCGGCGGATCTTACTAATGAAAGAATTTCCTCCACTAATCACACGCAAGCAGGCACGACAACTGACTGGTCTATCAGAAAAATATTTTGATCGACTAAGAATCGCTGGCGAGCTACGCACGTTTAAGACTCTTGGGGGATTGCATCGGTTCTACCGAGATGAAGTTTTACAATACGTTAATCAAAAAGTTAAATAATTAAATCTTATGAGTTACGAATACCAGTTCACGCCGGGCAGCCCCAATACGGATCGCCTCGTTCATTACCAAGATAAGCCAGACATTAATTACCTGTCATGGGAATTTAGACGTTCCTTGTATTCAGGTAACAACATGAGCCGTATCGATGACAATGACGCGGTACGTTTCTGTAAATGGTCAGGACAAACCGACGACGGAAAGAAATGGTCAAACACTGGCCAAGATGGAAAGCAAGTATTTCCATTTGAAGGCGCTTCCGATATTCGCGTTCGTTTAATTGATAGCACCATCAATGAACTTGTTGCCACTTTAACAACATCGTTTGAACGTGCAGATCTAAAAGTTTCTGGAGTTGATATTCAAGATGCGGCATCTGCTGAAGCTGCTACGGATCTAATGACATGGATTCGTGAGAATAAAATGAAAGCAGAACTACAGCGTGAGTCTGAACTGCTTGCTCAGTATTGCCAACAGTACGGATGGGCAGTTGTACACGTTTGCTGGGATCAAAAGATTTCAAAACGTATACAGACAGTTACAATGCAGCAAATTCAGCAGATGGTGCAACAGGCTGCTCAACAAGATCCGCAGTCTCCATTAATACAACTGCCTGCTATGATCATGTCAGAGGAACATGAAGATCAGGTAATTGCTATATTTGAGCAGTACCTGCCTAATGTTTACAAAGGCGATTTACGCAAAATGATTAAAGATTTGCGTACTACAGGCACTGGTGAATACGAAGAAGAATATGTACAAAAGAATTTACCTTCTATTGCTGCATTAAAACCATTTGACGAAGTAGCATTTCCTCCTGAGACAATTAATTTGCAAGATGCGCGTGTAATTTTTCGTCGTCAGTACATGACCGAGGTACAAATGCGTGCTATGGTTGTCAGCGATGAATGGGATGAGGAATTTGTTAATCAGGCTGCGCTTACTCAGGGCAGACAGTCATGGTTTAATGATATTAATCTTGTTTCTACCGCATTAAATACTGCTGGAGCACTTCGTACTGATCATTTAATTGAAGTTGTATACGCTTACGTTCGTCAAATTGATGAAAAAGGCGTACCTGCAATTTATTTTACAGTATTCTGTCCACTAGTGGGCGATCAAACTTTTGGAAAACACGAATTACTTGATTACGCACACGGAAATTATCCGTTTGTTGATTATCGTCGCGAACGTTTACGCCGTCGTATCATGGAAAGCCGTGGTATTCCAGAATTATCAAGCACAGACCAAGACGAAATTAAAGCTCAAGCCGATTCGATGCGTGACCGTACCGCATTTACAACGCTTCCTCCAATTAAAGTTAAGAAGCGTATTGGTATGATCAATAAGATTGGACCTGCCGTACAGCTTCCTGTAACGCAATCCGATGATTATGAGTTTATGACACCTCCTGCATCCGTAATTGGAGAAGCAGTAGAAGTTATGGATCGCGCTTATGCACGCCACGCTAATTATTTCGGTTTAAATCATGAAGCAGTATCACCTGTTAAATCACAATTGATACAACAGCAGAATTTAAACAACTGGTTTGGTACTTGGAGCATTGTATTCTCACAGGTATTTCAACTTTGCTTGCAATATCTACCAGATGAAGAAATTAAACGTGTTACAGGATCTCAACTACCTAAAAACATATCAGACATAGCTGGCCAGTTTGATTTCATCTTACGATTTGATGTTCGTGATTTAAATCCAGATTATGTACTAGAAAAGTTAAAAGCTATTTCACAGTTTGTTGTACCACTTGATACAGGTGGAGTTATTGATCGCAACAAGCTGATCATGGCCATTACTGAAGCTATATCACCAACTGCTGCTACTGATCTGATTACTGATCAAACATCAGCAAGTCAAAAAATGTACAAAGATGTACAAAGTGATATTGCTCTAATGATGCTAGGTACTGAGGCAATGTATACTCAGAATGATCCTGCTGCTAAAACTAAGTTACAATACGCTCAAGAAATTGTTAGCAAAAATCCAAAAGCTCAACAAGCTGTAAAGTCTGACCCATTGTTCCAAAAGCTAATGGAAAATTATGCAAAAAACTTGCAGATGTCTATTATGCAACAACAGAACAAGCAAATCGGTTCTTACGGCGTAAAACCTATAGAAAGCTAACATATGGAGCCTAAACTCGTAGAAGCCTTCGGCTTTTCTGGCGAAAATCACCTTTGGAACGGTATCATTCTTGTTTTGAATGATGCCGTAAAAGACGAAGTTGAAACAGCCATAAGTCGCGAAACCAATGGCGAGGAACGTACTCACGCTGCTGGTCGCGCAGAAGCCTTAAATGATTTCCTGCTACTGCTTAATCAGTTGCGTGAAAAGGCTAAAGAGATCAACGGCTCCATGTGATGATACTAACAAAACATTACCCGACCTTACCCGACCTGACTATTTTTTCAAAAGGTATTGTATAAATGTAAAAATTTATTCCATATCTTAAACTATGGGCTTCCCTTGTTGCGCCCTTGAGCAGCACTGATCCTTGCGTTCTTGGACGCTTTAAAAACCATGACCGACAGTTCAACAAACACTCCTACGCCGTCTAACGGAACAGCGTCGGAAAAGCCATTTAATTCCGTGTCAGACAAGCTCGGACATCTTGATCAAGGGAAATTAACTTCTCTAATCAGGAAAACTCTGATGAACGAGCCATCGGAACAGGTATCTACTACTCCTGCTGAAGCCTCTAAAGCTGAAGAAAACGCAGTGGAACAAACATCTGAGGAAACCGCATCAAATGATACGGCAACCGAAGAAAAAAACGATCTTTCTCAGGAACAGGCTAAAGAAGCAGCTTCCGAAAACGAAGATTCGACAGAGAAATCTGAAGAATCCGAGCCAGAGGAAGTCGCCGAAGACGAACAAGGTTTGCCTAAAGGCATTAAGAAACGAATCGATAAGCTCGTTGCTAAACGCAAAGAGATCGAGGAACAACTTAAAGCTAAAGAGGCAGAGATAGAGACGTTAAAATCAGCAAAGCCAGAAGTGGCCGACGCTCCTTTTGCGCCTTTACCTACTAATCCTTACTTGCATTTGGATAATCAGTCCGCAGTGGAATCTGAAATTCAGCAGGCAAGGCGCGTTCGGAGATGGTGCGAAGAAAATCCAGACGGAGCCACAGTCGCTGGCCCAGATGGTAAAGAAGTAGATTATTCTTCTGAACAAATTCGCGCTATTAAACTAAACGCAATAGATGCCCTTGAAGAACATCTTCCAAGACAATTAAATTATGTGCAAAACAAGTCTAAATTAGACCCAATTGCCGAATCTGAATATTCTTGGTGGAAAAATAAAGCATCTAGGGAATATCAAACCGCTCAGAATATGTTGAAAAACTTTCCTGAGCTTAGACGTTTCCCAGATTATAAAATCGTAATCGGTGACTATATTCGCGGCTCAATGGAACGTGAAAACAATTATTCGAAACAAAAGCAGGCAACAAGTGGTAAGGCTGTAGTTAAAAAAGCTCCATCCCAACCAAGCAAGCCAACTGCGGCTCCAGTGCAAATGTCAAAACAACAAATATCAACACAGGTCGCAGATCAAAAGTTTCGTAAAAGTGGTTCACAAGAAGCGTTAAAGGAATTGGTTCTTAGCAGGTTCGTTTAAAATTTAGGAACACACTACAATGGCACAACTATATGAACGCACACAGGTCGGTAAGCGCGAGGATTTAGCCGACTACATTTCGCTCGTTGACGCAAAGGATACTCCTTTCGTATCAATGGCTCCAAAAGGCTCAAAGCCCGGAAATACTTATTTCCAATGGCAGGCCGATAACTTCCCTACAACAGCAACTACAGGTACGGTTGACGGTACAGACGTTGGAACATCAGACTACCAGAATTTAAACTCTGGTCGCGCTCTTTTGGCCAATTATGTACAAATCTTCCGTCGTCCAGTTCGTGTATCACCTCTATCAGTTGACGTATCAATCGTTGCTGGTATTCGTGATGAACTAGCTGGCATGGTTGCTAAAGGTATTACGCTAATGAAGCGTGATATGGAAGCTACCTTCTTATCCGCTAACGATGGTCAAGCAGATAACGGTACAGTTCCTTACTTAACAAAAGCGTTAGGATCATTTGTTAGCACTTCTGGTGGTACAGTTCCAGCAATTCCTTCTGCTTTCCGTACTCCTTCTGGTAACATTGTTGGTTCTTCTGCTGCTGCAAGCACGTTAACAGAAACAGATGTACAAGGTCTGTTGACATCAATCTGGAATCAAACTGGTACTTACCGTGATTATGATTGTATCGTAGGTAGCACATTAAAACGTGCTTTTACGAACCTCATGTTCACAACTCCAAGCACTGGTTCGACAAACACTCAATCAGCTATTCGTACATTTGAACGTGAAGCTAGTGCAGATGTTTACATTTCCAGCGTTGACGTATTTGAAGGTGACTTTGGTCGCTTGAAAATTCATCCAGACGCATTTGCTCCTGCTGCATACCAAGGATACGTTATTCCAATGGATTTAACAGAAATCCGTTATGCAAATATGCCTGAGATACGCGATCTTCCAGACTACGGTGGCGGTCCTGCTCGTTTAATCGAAGCAGTCGCTGGCTTAGTAGTGAAGAATCCGCTTGCCTTCGGTAAGTTTGCTTACACATCCTAATCTATATGATAGAAACCATCCCCCCCGATCTTTATAAGCCACTACTGGACGAATTTCGGAGGGGGTGGAATAAGGAAATGGTTTTGGGCCGCATAGAAGCTAAGAAGCAGGCGGCCCTTAACCAGACTTATCATAAAGGTATTGATGGTGTAGGAAAGTTAAGAGCGCGTATTCCTGCTAGTGCTTACCATTTTTGGGGGCAAAAACTTGGATACCAATGTTGGCAAAATGCCACATTTATTAAGGAATTTTTAAGAGACAATCCCGGTCTAGAAACAAAGGGCGGATCAACTAAATTAATGGTGGGTTATGGAAAATCTACCAGCGATGGAAGTAAATCTGAAATTTTTGATGGATTCGGAAGAAAAGTTTAATCATGCGTACGACTGATTTTAGTTCATTATTATATCGCTGGATGCAACTAGCAGGGCTGGATCGTACCACGATTACATCCTTAAACTTTAGTACGTTTAGAGACTTCAGCAACGGCCGACTTGAAGTCATGTGGAAAAGCGATTTATGGCCAGATTTGATTAGAATTACTACGCCACCGGGTAACACAGTTACGACCGATGGTTACGGCGTTAGAAGTTATCAATTAGATAACACAGTAGGAGAAGTTTTAGGCGTTTACGATCAGAACCCACGCCTTACAACACGAGCACGTTTGCTCAAGTATTTTCTCTATGAGGACTCAACAGGACGTTACGTCAACGTCATGGAGAATACTACCCCAATTTTTATAGAGTATCGTATAGTCAAAACTGACTTAGTCGGAGACTTATACGATCCCACAGTTTCTTATCAGGTAGGATCACAAATTTATTTTGATCCATCAAATCCAACAGGTGGACAATATGTTCCAACTGCTGGAACATTGTCTCAGGGCAATTTTTATACCTGTATTAGTGCTTCAACAGGATTTTCACCGTTAACTGCCGCACAAAATTGGCAGATTATACAGATTCCTTATTTTATGGGCGAATATCTTATTCGTTCATCTTTAGCGGACTATCTAAGAAGTGAAGGTCAATTTGAACAATCACAACTGGCTGAATCTGATGCTGAAGGAGCACGCGAACTAGAAGTAGATCGCGTACTACGTCAAGAAGGTCAGATACCACGCCTCAATATGTTTACTTATTAATCGCCATGCTCAATAATACAAAAGCAGTCAATCTATACCCAAAACCAAATAAAGGTTTTTCGCTAATTACTTTAGCCGTTACTACAAGTCCTGTATCACCTACTACGTTAGATGTAACTACATCTTACGCTTTAGTAGAAGTACAAGGAAATAGCATTTACGCAACATTTGACGGAAGCGTTCCTTCTTCTACAAATGGTCACATTTATGCTGCTGGTTACCGTGATTTTTGGAGTCGTCAAATGGTAGACGCTGCAAATTTCGTTCAAAATTCTGGAGCAGCTAAAGTTGTAATGTCAGCATTTGCTGATTAATAGCCATGTTGCCTCCGCTTCTTAATCAAGCATATAAGAAAGCGTTACAATTCGTAAACACGCTCCTAGCACAAGAAACTGGAGCGCGATTACTTTTTGAAGATGGCTCGTACATAATCGTCGAATAAAGTAACATCATGGCATCAGAAAAGAAAATTTCACAGCTTACACCAGCTACGAGCGTTAATACTAATGACTTTACAGTTTTAGTAGATGGTAGCTCATCACAAAATAAACGCGCTACCATAGCTCAAATTATGGCAGTTGCTGGCGGTGGAACTGTAACGAATGTTTACGTTTCTGGTAGTCAAGGCGTATCAATTAGCGGTTCGCCAATTAGTAGTTCTGGCACAATAAATGTAGGACTAGGGAATATTACGCCCGGTTCTATTACTGCAACTGGAGCAGTCACTGGTACTAATCTTTCTGGTACTAATACTGGTGATCAGACAATTACACTTACTGGCGATGTAGGATCAAATTCTGGCACTGGTACTCTTACCACTACAGTTAGCGCAGGCGCAGTAACAAACACGAAACTGGCTAATATGTCTGGTGCGTCTATCAAAGGTCGCGCTAGCGGAGTTGGATCTCCGCAAGACTTGTCAATGTCCGACGTTAATAATATGCTTCCGATTATGTCGGGAGATAGCGGAGCAGGCGGCGTTCAGGGATTAGTTCCTGCACCTGCTGCTGGTAAAACTGCTGCAAATACTTTCTTAAAAGCAGACGGCACTTGGACTGCACCAAATTTAAACGATATATTACCAACACAATCTGGTAATGCTGGAAAAGTGCTTCAAACCAACGGAACAAGCACTAACTGGGTATCTACTTTAATTAGTCCAGTATCAAGAAATGCACAGACAAGTTCTACTTCATCTAATGTTACTATTGCTCCAAGCAGTCAGTTGCATACAGAAAAAATTACATTTACTGGATCAACAGGAACACGTTCTGGTATAGTTTCTGGTACAGGTCTTTTTGCTGGTGCAAGAATTTTAATTAGACTTACAACAGTAAGTTCATACGGAATTACTTTCAATATTTACGATACCAGCACTTCTGGCACATTGCTTGCAACTTTTATTACTGATCAATATACACTATCAGGTGCAGTTGAATTAGGATTTAACGGTTCAGCATTTGAAGTAAATTACATCATTATGCCTGCTAACGGAACCCAAGGATAAAATGAAATTAACTAAATTAGCTGCGTTATTCTTTTTACCGCTTGCGCTGTTTGCACAAGTTAATGTGCAAAAACAGCAAGGCACGAATGCACTTACTAACGGATCTATTGTAGTACCTAGTGGAATGTCTATTAGTGCTACTGGCACAGGTACAATTATTGCTACCAATACTGCTGGAAGTACATCTGGTACTTCAATTCTTTACGGCAACGGATCTGGTGGATTTAGTAATGTAACCGTTGGAACTGGTCTTACGTTTTCTGGTGGTACATTAGCATCTACCGCATCTGGCGGAACAGTAACATCCGTAGGAACTACAGGCAGCGTAAACGGAATAACTCTTACAGGTGGGCCAATTACTTCGAGCGGCACTATTACTCTTGGTGGTACATTATCTGGTGTAAATCTTACTTCGCAAGTAAGCGGAATACTTCCTGTCGCTAACGGAGGCACAGGAGTTACAAGCTCATCTGGTGCTAACAGTGTGGTATTGCGTGATAGCAATTCTAACGCAACAGTTAATAATTTGTTTGAAGGTTTTACTATAGTTACAGCTAGCGGTACTACGGTAACTTTAACAGTGGCATCGGCTCAAAATTTTGTAGTCAACGGTTCTGGCGGACAAATAATTAAATTACCTGACGCAACTACATTATCAAACGGTACTGATTTTATATTTAATAATAATCAATCATCAGGTACTGTAACAGTACAAAATAATTCGGCTACAACAGTCTGCACGCTACAATCTGGTTCGTATATAGTTGTAACTCTTTTAAGCAATTCAACTGCTGCTGGTACTTGGGATTATCACAACGTAGCACCTTCTAACGCTTCATGGTCTACAAATACATTATCGTGGGCAGGAAGTTTTACAAGTGGTACATGGAATGGCAATGCAATCGGTGCTTTATATGGCGGTACAGGAGCAACCACATTAACTGGTTATGTTTATGGCAACGGTACAAGTACTATGACGGCTAGTACAACAATTCCTACAACTGCTTTATCTGGAACTGTTACTAATGCACAGTTGGCTAACAGTGCGATTACGATTGCTGGCACAAGCACATCGCTAGGTGGATCAATTAGCCAAGACACAATCACTGGATTATCAGCAACAGGCATAATCAAACGTACAGCAGCTAACACATTGGCAATAGCCACTAGCGGAACTGATTATGGTTTAGGCACTGTTACCTCTGTAGGAACTACAGGAACGGTAAATGGCATTACTCTCACAGGCACAGTTACAACATCAGGCACTCTTACACTCGGTGGTACGCTTGGTTCTATCGCTAATTCTCAATTAACAAATAGCTCAATTACGTTTGGTGCTACGGCTGCATCTTTAGGAACAACAGTTAGTGGATTTAACGCTGTATCAATTGGTGCAACTACTGCATCCACTGGTGCATTTACAACATTGTCTGCTAGCAGCACTGTTAGCGGTGTAGGCTTTACAAATTATTTTGCTAG